>Ga0172377_10001738_pt1 | contig 22148 bp, 19 predicted proteins | sample Pumphouse3metaG_FD_119749 | JGI IMG/M metagenome (GOLD analysis project Ga0172377, IMG submission 119749) | Leachate microbial communities from a municipal landfill in Southern Ontario, Canada - Pumphouse #3 metaG | ecosystem: Engineered > Solid waste > Landfill > Unclassified | place: Canada...
AATAAAAGATAAGAACAAAGTATATCGCTTTTTGGAAGTGGAACACTTCCAAAAAGAACTTTTCTTTCAAAAAAGTTTTCCACAATAAAATAGGTAAAAATGATAAAATTATAATCGCAGATGATGCATAGTGAAGTGAATTAAAACTAAAGAGTATCGACTTGCGATAAAAAAACATTTTCAAAATAAAATTTCGCCTTTTTATTTACAAGTAAAAAGGCGAAAACGGGATAAAGTTATAACCGCACACGTCCAATCCCTGGTTCAATCGGGGTGGTAATTGGGACAATGGTACCAACGCTGGCCTCTTCAGCTTCAACAATACGAATGGCAATGCCAATGTCAACAACTCGTTTCGGCCTGTGGTCCGTGTCGGGTAGCTCTGAATCACGAAATAAATTGGAGATAATTGTAGCGAAATCACTTGCATGAATTATCCTTAATTAGTATCTCAAAGGAATTTTATCCCTTTCTAGCCTATGGGTTAGATAAACACATGAATCAGTGAATTTTTATTAGTAGTAAAATGGCGAAAATTAAAGTTCACGCCCTTAGAAAAAACATTATTTATGAAGGAGTGAAACATGAATAATTTATATAATATATATTTAGAAAAGAAATCTGAAGATAAAAATAAGATAATATTATTTAAAAATGGGAATTTTTATATTGTTTTAGGTGAAGATGCTCAAATGATGAATAAGGAATTTGGTTTAAAACTAACTAAATTTTCTAACCAAACTGATAAGTGTGGTTTTCCTGATTCGGAAATAAAGAAGTATACAAAATTCATTTCGTTATTAGGTTTTGAATATGAATTTATTTTAGGAAAAAAGGATCAAGTAATTGAAGATATAAAAGCACTTGAGTTTGATAAGTTAGATGGTATTACGGCAATAAAAAAATTAAAAGAATATAATGAAATATTAAGTGAAATATGAATGAAAAACACAATGTATCTAAAAAACAAAAATCTGATAATTGTGAACAAATCGCATTTGATTTTGAATATAATAAATCCAATCCTAAAATCCCACCTAATAAAGTAGATTCAAAAAAACTAAAAAGTTCTCAAAACGATGTTGTGTATTATTCTAATAAAAATGAATTACCAATATTGCATTTATATAATAATTTAATATTATATGTATATAGAATATTTGCTAAAATTAAAACCAATGAGGAACTTACTAAATCAATATATAATGAATTATCTTATTGTCATAACCAATTATTTTTAGCTAAAACATTTAAAGATAAAAAAATGAAATATAAATATTTATTACTTGCAACAGCTTCAGTTGATTATTTAACTGCTACAATGAGAATTGTTAAAAAGTTAAAATTAATTACTCCAAAAAACTATACGGTATGGAGTTATAAAATAGCCGGAATCGATAAATCTTTACAGAAATGGATGATATCTTGTCAAAAACCATAAATAATGTATTTTATAGCAGTTTAACTTTTGAAAAAATGATTGATGCTTTTTATCGTGCGTGTATTAATAAACAAAATAAATATTCTGTCTTGAAATATAAATATAAGTTAGAAAGAAATATTGTTGATTTAGTAGAGTCTATTAAATTAGATAAGTATAATATTGGCCATTATAAAAAATTTATTATATATGAACCTAAAGAAAGAATAATTAAATGTTTACCTTTTTGTGATCGCATAGTGCATCAGTGGTATGTTTATGAGTTTTTAATTCCTTATGTTGTTCCAAAATTTATATATGATAGTTATGCCTGTCTTAAAGGTAAAGGTACTCATAAGGCTGTTGAAAGGCTAGATTATTTTATGCAATCCGCTAGATTAAATTATGGTAATTATTATATTCTTAAGATGGATATTAAGAATTTTTTTTATAATATTAATCCTGAAATTTTGCTTAATATTATAAAAAAGTATTTTAAAGATGTCGCTTTTATAAATTTAACTAAGAAACTTATATTTGAAAAAGATGTTGAACTTGGTATTCCGATTGGTAATTATACTTCTCAATATTTTGCCAATATTTATTTAAATGAACTAGATCAATATGTTAAACATGAATTAAAAATAAAATATTATTTAAGATATATGGATGATTTTATTTTATTAGTTAAAAATAAAGAAGAAGCTAAAGAAGTTTTTTCAAAAATAAAGGAGTTTCTTTGGATAAATTTAAAATTAGAACTTAATCATAAAAGTAAATACTATCCACCTTCTATGGGAATAGATTTTTGTGGATATCGAGTTTATTATACCCATAAATTAGTAAGAAACGGAAGTAAAAAACTGATGATTAAACGAATAAAAAATTGGAATTATTTATATGAAAGTGGTCAAAAATTAGATGAATATATAATAACTCAATCTTTAAATTCTTGGAAAGCCCATATTAAACATGCTAATAGTTATAATTTATATAAATCATATTTAAGAAAAATAAAATTTGATTTGAAAGTTAAAGATGAATTCTTGAAAAAAGAAACAGTTTATGTTCAACTAAGTTTATTTGATAATGATGTGTTTTAATTTAGTATATCTACAATTTAATTATCTTCTAGTTTCAGTAATTGGTTCATTTATTATAGGACTTTCAATTATAATATTTTTACATATTGTTACTTTAAAAGATGTAATAGTTGAAAGTGGAGTTCCACTATGAATGCTTTGAGATAATATTTCGTTATTAATACAAATATTACTTTCTTCGTATTCTTTAGTTATAGATATATTTTTAGATTTATTCCATTCTTCTAAATATTCAAGGCTTTTTGAAACAAAATTTGGAATTGTTTCTTCTTTTTTAAAACCAGTTATATCTTTACCAATAATTTTTAGTTCATAAGGTTCATTTACAGAAAAGCTAAATGTTTTAATAATCTCTGGTTTTTCTAGTTCTAAATTTACTTTCATAGCTTTAATAATATCATTTAAGCTTTCTTCATAATACTGGAATGTATATGTATTATAACCATTTAAATATAAAGTTAGGTCATAACCGTTAAGATAAGTTTTTTGAATATTTATAAAATCATTATCGTTAAGATTACTTTTTGATAATATATTTTTACCGACATTATAGAAATTTAACATCTCTTTAGTTGATAAATTAGTATCTAAATTATTACTTACTGCATTTAATACTTTATAAAAATTATTAATATTTCTAATAGTTTTTGCTTTTTGAACTATTGCTTCAATTACTAATTGTTGGTTTTGAACTCTTTTAAAATCAGATGTAATAAAGGCATCTCTTACTCTAGATAGAGCTAAGGCTTCTTCACCATTTAGAACACTTACCCCTGGAGTTAAGCATATTTTTTTAGCAATTCTATTACTATCTTCAACGCAGTAAGCTTTAGGAAAGTCTGGAACTGGGACATCAACTGTAATTCCACCTAAAGCATCAACTAATGCAACCAAGCCTTTAAAATTAATTTTCATATAGTAATCAATATCGATACTAGTTAAATTTTCTATAGTATCAATCATACATTTAGAACCGTATCCAGCAGCTGAATTTATTTTAAAACTTCGGTTATTATTGCAAGCTATTGGTACATATGTATCTCTTGGAATGCTAAAGATAGTTGCAGATAAAGTTTTAGGGTTGAATGTTATTAACATTAGGGTATCACCATTAAAAGCTGCATTTTGAGATAGGCCCTCATACTGAGAATCAACCCCTATAATTAAAATAGTAAAAGGTTCAGTTACAGACTTGTTGCTAGATACTAAGTCTGGGTTTTTCATTTCTTTAGAGTAAGTTGCGTGAATTCTTGTATCAGTTTTAATATTATTAAATTTAGGTATACTACTATAGATTAAAACAAAATTACTGGTAATATAAACTCCATCTATTTTTTCGTCATATAGATCATTTAATAAAGATAAATAATCATCATAATAAGTAATTTGATAATTGTTTTCATTTTTTTCTAAATACTCAGTGGGAAGAATATACCCTTCAATATCACTTTCTTCAGAAATCATTCCCACGTTTATTATTTTGTCCTTGCCAGCTAATATAATTAAATTAGTGGTATATAAAACTTTATCTTTACTTATATTATCTATATAATAATAAGTTTTATTAATATAATAAAATGCAAAGAAGTTAATAAAACTAAATATAAAAACTAATATAGAAATTATTACTAAATGTTTATGTTTTTTTAAAATTAAAAAGACAAGACTACTAATAGTGTATATTAAAAATAATATAAAAAATATTATTATTAAAGAGACTCTAATTAATGTTTCTATGCCACTTAAAAGAAGTAATCCTTTTACAATAAAAATAAAACTTATTAAGTATAATAAAAACCCACTATAAAATAAAAAACGATAAGACTTTTTAGTCTTTTTTAATTTAATTTTCAAGTTTTTCATTTATGCCCTCTATTCTTAAGTAAATTATACAGTATTTGAATAGAAAGCTCAAGTTAAAATAAAATGGTTTTGAGCGAGAAAGTAGCAACTAGTGAGGTAATATAGTAAAACAATGTTTACTTATTAAAGGAGCAAGACAAGTTGGTAAAACATTTATTATTGAGCAGTTTATTAAAGAGAATTATAAGAATTATATTATAATTAACTTTGAGTTAATGCCAGAATATAAATCTATTTTTGATGGTAATTTAGATATTTTTACTAATCATTTTAAGGTATATCTAATTGTGGGAGGAATGCCAGAAGTTGTAAAAAAATATTTAAATACTAAAAGTTTTACAGCTGCTGGAGAAGTTCAAGATAAAATTATGGAAGCCTATTTATTAGATATTTCTAAGTATGCTTTGTTTTTGCTGAAATTAATAATGAAAAAGCTATTGGTAAAAGAAAATACATTTCTTCTTTAGAGTGGCTAAAAGATGCTAGCATTATAAACTTTTGTTATAATTTAACAGAACCCTCTGCCCCACTTATGAGTAATATTAAATTAGATTCATATAAAATATATGTCCAAGATGTGGGTCTTCTTGTTTCAATGTTAGATTCAAGTATTAAATTAAATTTATTAAATAAAGATTTATATATTAATGAGGGAAGTATTATTGAAAATGTTTGCGCTATGCATCTTTCTAGAAGAAAAGATAAATTAACTTATTTTGAAAAGAAAAGTAAACTTGAAATAGATTTTGTTTTAAATATAGATGGCGTAGTTACAGTAAGTCAGTATCTAGATATATGATGTTTGAAATTGATACCAATATTTATATTGATGAAAAAGGAGTAGAACATTATCCATTATTTATGATAATGTTTATATAAAAAAAATCTAATTATTGTTAAAATAATTAGATTTAATAACTGCATCATTTAAGATCATTTTTCTTTTAACGTAGGTATTTATTTCATTGATTTTTTCATCACTTATTATTTTACCAGTTAAATATGTTCCATCTTTAACATATGTTTTTCCATCATACCAGCTACCATCATTAAAATAAACTATTTGTTTAAAATCATTATCTAATATATCTCTTCCTAAATAATAATTTGGATAATATTTTATTCCCATTAAATTTAAAATAGTTGGTAAAATATCAAGTTGAGAATTTATTTTTTTAATATTTTTTTTATAATCTCCACCACTCCAAATAAAGAATGGAGTTTTATTTATCAGCTGATTATCCGTTATTTTATATTTATCTAAAATAGAATAATCTTCAAGAGTATATAAGTAATGATCACTAAAGAAGGCAATTACTGTCTTATCAAGTTTATCTTTTTTAGCTAAATCTTCTAGTAACAATTTAATAAAATCATCTGTTTCTTTAGCTTGAATTTTTAGGCATTCAAACTCAGTTAATCCTTCTTTATCAGTTAAAAGACTACATGTGCCTTTAGAGCTTTTATATGGCATATGAGCTGAATAAGTAATAATAAAATTCATAAATAAATCTTCTTTAAAAAGTAGTTTATTAAAACTTTTATTTAAGATAAGTTCTCTATCTAGCCAGTAATTAGTATTATCTTTATAATCATTGGTGTTTTTCAAGCCATAATAATTATTATAGCCAAAGCTTTTATAATTAGTTCCTCTCGAATAATATTCACCGGAATTCATATGAAAAGCATTTGATATATAACCTTCTTTTTTCAATAAATTAGGAAGAGAAAAATCATAATTATTTCTACTAAATGAATAAGCATTTTGATTATAATTATATGCAGTTGAGTAGCCAGTGTTAACCATAAATTCAGAGTTAAATGTTGATCCTCCTCCAGAAGTAAATGAAAAGTGATTAGTAAAATTAATTGAGCTTTTCATTAGTTCATAAGTCGTAGGCATTATCTTTTTAGTAATTAAGAATTCATCAATACTTTCAAGCTGAATTAAAATTAAATTTTTATCTTTGAAAATACCAGTATAATTATTTGGTGTATTTAATTCAGAATTACTAAAATTATCAGTTAAAATATTTTCTTCTTCATTTGATATTTTTTCATTATTTCTTAGGTATTGGATATAAAAGTCTCTAACAGTATACTCAAATATCCCTGCAACCATCATACTTTTATTATTATCATTAAATGAAGTATAAATACTTCTTTGATTGCGCCAATCATCCCACTCAACACTGCTTTTAGTACCTCCTAAAAGATAGGGAAGAGCAAGGTGGGCTAAACAAAAAGTTAAAACTAAAATAATAAAAATTTTTAATTTAAATTTATCGCTATGGGTTATTATTTTAAGACCTTTAATAGTTAAATAAACACTTATAATAGATACTATTACAACCCAGTACTTAATATTTAAAAGTACACTATCTAAATAAGCAGCTCCTTCTCCAGCTAAGTGAGTAACACTAAAATCAAAAAATGTATTGAAATAAGAAAAGTATATTGCTTGAACAAGAAAAATTATTAAGTAAAATATATAAAAAATTAAATAGATAGTTTTTCCTAATTTATTTTTGAAAGTTTTAGTTAAACTTAAAATTAGAATAATCCATATTATAGTAAATAGGTTAGGAACAATAGCTAAAACTGAATAAAATTTAATAATTGGATAATAAAATATTCTTAAAGAAAGATCTAAAATGATTAATGATGCAAATAAAGTAAAATATCCGCGGTTATTAATTATATATAATGATGTATAATCTTTAATATAAGTAAAAAGCTTTCTTAAATAATTTATTAATTTTTCCCAAAAAGGTTTTAATTTTGAATGAAAAATATTAAATAGAAGGAAGATAATACCAATAATACTTATTATTAATCCTAAATTTAAATAGGGAGGATTAAATTTAATTTCTATTATATGTTCTCCTTTTAAAATTTCAAAACCAATAAAAGTTTCGTCCACTTTAAAATGTGGTGTTTTTACTCCATCTACATAGATAGTAAAACCTTTTTTTTGATAGGGAATTGTTAGTTTAAAATATCCATCTTGATCACTTTGAATTGTTCCATAAATATAATTATCATCTGTTAAGTCATTATTAATAATAAATGGAGATATATTATTATTTAATGTTTTTATTTTTTTATAATCTAATATATAAAATTCAATATTACTAATTTCAAAAATTCCTTTACTAAAAGATATATCTAATGTATCAATTTTCTTATTATCTGAAATAACATATTCAAAAGTATAATTATCATTGTGATATTTCCAGTTATTACAAGAAAGCTCATTAGTAATTCCATTAATTGTTATATTAGAACTGCAATAGTAGCCACTTTTTTCTTTGTCCATCTTAAATTTAATAATTAAAATCTTATTATCTAAGGCTTTATTTAGTTTATATTTGATTGAAGCATTTTCTCTTGCTTCAATCAAGTATTTATCGTTTTTAACTTCATAAATTATGTTATTTGTAGTAATATCACCTTGAAGGTTAATTTTATTAATATTACTTTTATAAACATCATCAAAGCTTTTATCAACAATAACATAATTAAGTAGGGCATCAATAGTATATGGATATTCTAAGTTTTTAAATTCTCTTAAACTCATTATTTTTGAACTAGAGTATCCAATTGGTAGAACATCATTATTTTCATATAAAGTAAGATCAGAAACAGTTATTATTTCGTTATAACCAATTAAAGGGTTATTTTTGGTTATTAAATATTTATTTCCGCTATAGATATTAAATAAAACATTATTACTTCCGGTAATAGTACTATAATCTTTATTAATTACTTCATTTTGAAAAGTATCTCTAACAAACTTTAAATAACTTTGATTAGAAGCTGATGAATAAATAGAAGTATTATATTGATTTAATGAATAAACCTTATTAACTTTATTTATTAAATTATCATTAATTAAAGTTCGGTAGATAGATTCTTGATTAACATTTTTTAACAGCTCTTTATAAGCATAATTATTTTCATCCTTTAAAGTTTCTATTTTTACATATTGTTCATTGTTATTTAAAATTATAAATGAATTAATGGAAATAAATATTATCGGCATTATAATTAATATATGTTTTTTAGTTTTATAAATTATAAATAAAAATGTAATTATAAGTAATATATCAGTTATTAATATATTAATTTTATTATAATCATAGGCATATATAAGCATAATAATTATAACTGGAATTAATAAATATAATAATTTTTTTAAATCAACTTTATTTTTAAATAAATCATTAATAAAATTACTAATTGCAATTAATGCAATTGGTAAAAAAGGAATAAAGCATTTGCCATCAACATACATAAAACCATTTAAAATAAAACTTATGATAGGTATACTCATACTTGCAGATAATACTATTCCTAAAAATATATTATTATTTTTCTTAGTCATAAAGTTATAAACTAAGGAAACAACATAAATAAATGATAACCCTAAAGAGTATGTATAATAAAATGTTAAAGGATAATTAAGAGTTGGAATAAGTATTTCTTTTAAATTTAAATAAAAGTCAGTATCACTTCTTCCTGTATATATAGCATATATAAGTGGTACTAATACAAAAGAAGCTAGCAAGATACTTATAAAAACAAAAAATATTATATTAAGTAGTTTTTTATAATCTTTTTTAGGAATAATTTTATATAAACTATATATTCCAATTGCAATAATTCCTGGAATACTAAAATAAAAACTAGTCATAATCATTAAAAAGACCATAAAAATAAGTAAAAGACTTTTCTTATTTTTTAAGTAATGATCAACGGCAATTAATGCTCCAATTAAAAATGGAAAATAATTAACAAACATAATATGGCGATGAGAATGATAAAAAAGTGGTCCAGAAAAAGCAAAAATTATTGTGGCAATTAATGCTACTTTTTGATTATAATTATTATTAATCCATTTATATAAAAGATAAACACTAATAAAAATATTTAAAATTGAAACACCTTGAATATAATTAGCCATTGAAATAAATGGTAATAAATAAGAAATTAGAATTATTGGACTTAAGTAGCCATAATAAAAGAAGTAAAATATATTTTGTCCCATTCCTAAATGAGGACTAAATTTAGAAAAAAAATTTCCAGTTTCATAAAAAACATTTCGAAAGTATTCGGGAATTGTTACATGTTGACTAATCCAGTCAACATTTGATGCAAACCCGAAACCTTTTATTCTTAAATATAGAATAAAAGTAGAAATAAAAATAAATAATATTAGTAAAAAAAATATATCTTTTTTATTTAATTTTTTCATCATAAACCTCGGTTAATACTTAAAAATTATATCATAAAACGAATATATTTGCGAACCCACTTTTTTATTTATTAGGAAATGCTGAATTCCAAATGAAATTCAGCGAAAAAAGAATTTTTTTTTCCTGATTATAGACTTTGCGCTAGCAATTTGGTACAATTGATTTACAGGGTAAATAATATTTAATTGGAGATGATGTAATGAAAAATTTTTGGCAATTTTTAATCCCTATTGTAATAATTTGTGGAATTGGGGTTGTGATGTTACTTAATAATACTAGTTATGATGATACCAAGAGATTATATGTGAAATGTAATTCTATCTCTAAAAACTTCGAAGTCTTTAGTGGGACAAAATTATATTTTGCGGAAAAGAACGAAGAATGTAAACTAGATATTGAAGTAATCAATGTTGATCGTGATTTTATTAAAATAAATACACCTTATTTATGGAAAGTTAACGAGTCAGGCGAAACAGATAAAACCGAAGCAAGAGAAACTAATATTATATCTGCAGATACAGAAGTGACATTAGTTTCATATGATGAAAAAACAAAGTATGTATTTGTGTTTAAATAAGGTTATCAAGCCTTATTTATTGTGGTATACTTTTATTAGGTAGGTGACTTTTCTTTGAAAAAATATATTTTATTATTGATTCTATGTATATTTCCTTTAAATGTTTTTGCAAAAGATGAATTAAAAATTGATTGTGATAAAGAAGTCTTTAAAGAGTTAGAAAAATTTACTTGTAGAACTAATGTTAATACAAGTTTTGAATTTAATAAAATAACTTTTGATATTGATTTAAGTAGTGGTCTATCACTTGATGAAGTCAGGACAAATTTTACTAATTTATGGAATTTATCTATTAATAAAAATACAATTACGGCTGAAACTAAAAACAATATTTTAGTTAGTAATTTACAACAGTTTGGTATTTTACTTCTTGAAGGAGTTGAGTATGGCAATAAAGATATAAATCTTAAAAATATTGTGCTTTTTAATACCAAAGATAATAAAATTTTAGAGTTAGATAATGTAAATCAAAATATAAAAATTCTATCATCAGAAAATAAACTTTCTAATATATATATTAATGATAAAGAAATATCATCTTTTAATAGTGAAATTTATTCCTATAAAATAATATTACCAACTGATAAGTTAAATATTACTGTTGATTTATTAGACAAAAACTCGCTGGTAAGTGGAACTGGGGAAAAAGAATTAAATGAAAATAGTTATCTAACGGTTGTTCCTATTAAAGTAAGCAGTGAGTCAGAAGTAAGTAGAATTTATTATTTATATATTATTAATGATGTTTACCAAGAGAGTAAAATCACCGCAAATTTAATTGAATTAAAAACTAAAAATGAAGTACTTGATTTTAACTTTAATCCAAATGTTTATGAGTATAATATCGAACTTGATTCTAAAACTCAAAGTTTAGAATTAAATATTAAACTAGAGGATGGATTATCATTAATAAAAGATTATGGTAATAGAACTATCGAAATTGAAGATGGAGATAATGATATTATAATTAAAATAAAAAATAATGAAGGAGAAATTCAAACTTATGTAATAAATGTAACTAGATTATTATCTAATAAATCTTCTAACTTTTATTTAAAATCATTAATTATAAATAAATATGATTTAAAATTTAATAAACGAGTTAGAAACTATAACTTAGCTATTAAAAAGTCGGTTAAAAAGTTAGATATTACTGCAATACCAGAAGATAATAATTCAAGTATTAGTATTATTGGTAATGAGGATTTAGTAGACGGTAGTATTATAAAAGTAATTGTCAAAGCCGAAAATGAAAGTAAATATACATATAGCATTCAGATTGGCCATAAAACAACTAATTTCTTAATCCCGTTTCTATTATTAATTTTATTTGGATCTTTACTTTTAATTGTTTTTAAATTAATTAAAAAATACAACATTTTAATTAAAATTAAAAAAAGATTTAATTTTAAAAAACTTTTTGATAATAAAAAGCTAGTAATAGTTAAATCCAAAAATAAAAAAGTAAAATCTTCTTCAAAAAAATCAAATAGTTCAATAAAATCTAAAGCAACACCAAAAAAGAAAACTAATAAAAAAGTAAATTCTCAAGGTTCTAAAAGAGTAAGTGATGCTGTAGTTAACAAAAGCTCTAAACAATCACCAGTAAAACCAAAAGCGAATTCAAAGAGCCCAGCTAAAGCTAGTGTAAAACCAAAAGCTACACCTAATAAGGGTACTGTAAAGGTTACCAACAAAACCAATAAAAGCTCCAGTGTTAAAGGAAATTCTAAAAGTAAGGGGCAATCTTCATCTTCAGCAAAAACAAAAGTTCAACCAAAAAAAGAAGTTAAAAAGAATAATAATAAATCTAAAAATAAAAAGTAAGCTGAATCATAAAATTCAGCTTTGGAGGTTAAATAAATATATTATAATATTTAGATGTGCTATACTTATAAAGTATTAATAAAAGAAAGCTAGATAAGAAAAGTGTATTGCTTTCTTATACTATAAACTATTCCTTTTTTTAAAAATAGAAAGGGCTAGCGTCACAAAAAAAAATATTTCGCATATTAAAATGCGAAATAAATAAAAATGTTATAGAGGAGTGAATATATTGGCAAATTTTTTTAAAGGCATCTTAGGTGGTATTGGGAATATTGTTCCTGGCTTAAGTGGGGGAGCACTTTTTGTTATCATGGGGATATATCATAAGTGTATAACAGCAATAACAGAACTAGTAAAACTTAAAAATTTAAAAAAGAATATTTTATTTTTAATGCCAATTGGCTTAGGGGTTGTTGTTGGGACTGTCTTATTTGGTAATATTATATTATTTTTTCTAGACATCTATCCAATGCAAACTACTTATGCGTTTGTTGGGTTTATTATTGGAACAATTCCTTTACTTTTTAAGGAAGCAAACAAACATGGTTTTAAAAAAAGTTATATTATCCCTTTAGCTATTACTTTTTTTATAGGAATAGCTCTATTATTTCTTAAAAATTATGAAGGAATCCAAGCTGGTAGTTTGACATTTTTTGAAAGTGCAGTACTTGGATTAGTACTAGCTGGTTCAACGGTGATACCTGGAATAAGTAGTACAGTAATTCTTAGTTTAATTGGTTATTATGATTATTTTCTTTATGCCATATCTAAAGTAGATTTAGTTGTTTTATTTCCAATATTTACTGGGTTAGGAGTCGGAGCAATTTTTTTGGTTTTTTTAGTAAACTTTTTACTTAAAAAACATTATGGCTATACTTATTATGCAGTATCAGGGTTTTGTATTGCGACAATACCAGCGGTCATAAGAGGTCAGTTTGCTTTTAATTTGGAAACTTTAACAAGCCTAATATTTGCCTTCATCGCTTTTTTTATAACTTATCGTATCGGATATAATATTGCGATAAAAAAAGAAAACTGAAGATTCAGTTTTTATTTTTCGCGGAAGTAGCTAATAAATATGGAATGAGCCAACTAGGTCAACCTAATTCAAGCTGTTAGAGCTGTATTTATAATTAATCCTGAATCTAAAATTAGAACAATTTTATATTATCCACTATCAACAAGTAGAAATAATGTAATTAATAAACTTTAGATGGATTTATATTTTCGTCCACTCACCAGTTGAATTAAAATTAAGGCCAAACCTAATGTTTTATTTAGAAATACCTTTTGTAATAATTTCAATCAACTTTTTAGCGCTAAAGCTCGGTATATGATTTTTTGATATAGCAAGTCCAATATATCTTGTTGGAACTTTCGGTTTAATATCTAGCTCATATAATATACCACTATCAAGTTCCTTTTTTATATAATCTCTAGTTACATAGCCAATACCTAAACCTATTTTAGAAAATTCAACTACAAGTCCATAACTTGATAGACTCATATTTGGCTTTAAAACAACACTATTATCAGAACAAAAGTTATCTATGAATGTTCTAGCATTAGCGCCTTTCATCTGCAATATTAGTGGATATTGATTTAAATCTTTTAAATATATGCTTTTTCCTACTAAATCTATGTATTGATTATTAACAACGAAACAGTCTTGTATTTGTTTAAGCTTAATTATTTCTATATCATTTCCACTTGAAGCAGGTAAATTTAATATAATTAAATCTATTAACCCGTTCCTTAAATTCTGAAAAAGTTCGTTAAAAATATTTGTAGTTATCTGTATATCTATTTTAGGATATTTCGTGTGAAAAGTTTCTAAATATGGTAATAAAAATTCTTTTGTTAGTGTTGTAGAAATTCCTATTCTAACGCTACCTGTTTCTAAATTTATTAAATCAGTGAATTTATTTTCAGCATTATATATAAATTCTATAGCTTGTTTTATATAAATATAAAACTCTTTTCCTTCATCAGTTAAAACTACTCCTCTTTTTGTTCTAACAAATAATTGACCTCCTAACTGATTTTCAAGATTTTTTATAGTTTTACTTATAGCAGGTTGCGAAATCATTAGTTCTTTTGAAGCTTTAGTAATATTACCTGCATTAGCTACTACATAAAAAATTCTATATAATTCAAAGTTTATATTCATAATAACCTCCAGTTATGATAAACATATAAAATATGTATTTTTAGTATACTATTATTTGTAATATAATACAATTGGAGGTAAGTAAATGCGAAAAAATGTTTTTTATCCAAAAGATTATTTAGAACAAAAAATAACCGAAAGGAATTGTGATCACTTTGTAGTTTCAAAAAGTGGTCTTGATGATGGATTATACGGTAATTATTATGATTGTTTAATTTGTGGTAAACATCTAGTTTTTTCTTATAATCAAAATCTGGACGATGAATTACATTATATAATAACCACATATGGATATCTTACGCCATATACCCTTGAAATATATAGCGACTATATTAAGAAAATTTGTTTAGAATATAAAGATGCTAAAAAAGTTGATATAGTAACTTTATTGAAAGAATATAAACCTAAAATAGACAAAGCGATAGAACAAATAGAGAAAAAAAAGAGAAAAAAAGGTTTTGAAAAAGAAAATGCATTAATAGATTTACCCACTCATACTCATTTTTCTGATGGAGAATTGTCTCCAAATGATTTGTTAAGATTCGCAATAAATAAGGGAACAGGAATAAATGATAAAGTAAAGATAAAAAAATTATCTTTACTCGTTCATATAAAAGATGATTAAGAAAAATACTCTCAATTTTTTTCATTCTCATTATTAAACTATTTTCTATAGTTTTATGTAACTTTTCTTTTGACTTATAAAATCAATTATTATACCTACTTTTTATGTTTTAACTTTAAATAATGTGTAAAAATGTTCGGAAAAATCTTAAATAATGTGTAAAATTTACTAAAAATACATTAAATAATGTGTAATAGCTTACATACTTTGGAAGAAAATGCTATACTATTAGTATTAAAGGAGTTGCTAAAATGTATAGAGAAATTATCAATGAGCTAATTATATGGAAAGAAAGTAAAGATAGAAAACCACTTATTTTAGAAGGCGCTAGGCAAGTAGGGAAAACCCATATATTAAAATACATATTTGGAAAAGAGCATTATAAGAATATTGCTTATTTTGATTTTTATCAAAACGAAGATTTAAAAAGTTTATTCAAAATTACTAAGGACCCAATTAGAATTATTGAGCAATTAACAATCATTAATAAAGAAACTATTAACAAAAAATCAACACTAATAATTTTTGATGAAATTCAAGAGTGTAACGAAGCTTTAAATAGTCTAAAATATTTTTATCAAGAAGAACCTGAATATCATATTGTAGCAGCTGGATCGTTTTTAGGAATAACTTTATCTAATACAACTTTTCCAGTTGGTAAGGTCAACTTCCTAAAAATGTATCCTTTAACTTTTAAAGAATTTTTAATAGCAACTAACAACAATAATTTAAATAATTATTTAGATACTATTAATGAATTAACTCCCATTCCCGATATATTCTTTAACAGACTACAGGAATTAATCAAAATCTACTTTGTAATTGGGGGAATGCCAGAACCAGTTCAGGCATGGGTTAATAATAATGATATAACTAAAGTAGCAATAAAACAAAAAGAAATTATAAAGGCATATACTTCTGACTTTTCCAAACATACAACTAAAAAAGAAGCTGAGAGAATTAAATATATTTGGAATAGCATTCCAAGCCAACTTTCTAAAGAAAGCAAAAAGTTTATATATCAAGTGATAAAAGATGGAGCTAGAGCAAGAGAATATGAAATTTCTCTTAATTGGTTAAATGATGCTGGATTAATTTTTAAAATTCATACTGCCACTGCGCCTAAATTACCATTAAAAGCATATGAGGATTTATCAGCTTTTAAAATATATTTGTTAGATGTTGGTCTTTTATCAGGTCTGGCTGATTTAGACTCTAGTATTATTATAAATGGCGATGATCTATTTACAGAGTTTAAAGGCTCGTTAACTGAAAACTATTGTCTTAGTCAATTAATGATAAAAAATGAAAATATATATTATTTTACTTTTGGTAGTAGCGGATATAATTATGAGATAGATGCGCTACTCCAATATAAAAATGAAGTTATACCAATTGAAATAAAATCTGGAACCCATAAAAACAAAAACAGTTTAAAGATTTATAATGAAAAATATAACCCAACTCTAAGAGTTAGAATAAGTTCTAACAACCTAAAATTAGATGGGAACTTATTAAATATCCCAATATTTATGATAGATTATCTAGACAAATTAATAGATATAGCCTTAAAAGAATTAAAATAATGTCATATTTAAAGTCAGCTAGGACTAATTATTTTTCTTATTCTGATCACTACTGCAACAGTGGTCAGTTTTTTTATTCATAAGCATAGACGTTTTAGTTTTTGTCACTATATTCCTTTAATCTGTCCTCTATCCAATAATATAAGTAACCCTATTATTTTTAATAAATATTAGCTTGAAGACTTATAATTTTTTGTACTTCTTTTTGGATTTTTGCAGTTCATAAAATACTCTATATAAAAAGCCCATATTCTCGGGCTTTGATTGATTAAATGGAGCAAGCGACCAGAATCGAACTGGCATCTTAACCTTGGCAAGGTCACATAATAACCATTATACTACGCCTGCATGCATTTATATATTATCAAAAAAAAACTTAATTTTCAAGACAAATATGCTAGTTACTTTTATTTGGAGAAACCACTTAACATTTCTTCATTATTATAAATTAAAAAGCAGTGCAATGAATATATATTTGTGCTACAATTATAGAGATAGAAAAGGGAAAAAATGAAGTCAAAATTAAATAATATAATTAAATCACCAATTAATTTTATTAAATATAACAGACAATTTTGTTCATATGTTGTCCTTTCTTTGTTATGTTGTTTATTATTAAGGTTTTATACTATAGGTGATATTTTTAATTGGCAACCATTAATAATAGATTTTGCTTTTATTATTGCTCTTGGTTCATTTGGCTTTTTTTATAAGCCTCAGAAACAGTTTGGCTATTATTTAACTTTAATGCTAATATATACTACTATGGGGGTTATAAATTCAATTTATTATACTTTTTATAATTCATTTGTATCATTTAGTTTATTAACTGCGCTAGGTCAAGTTAGTGAAGTAGGAGAGGCTGTCTTTGATAAAGTTAAGCTAGTTCATTTTGTTTATTTATTATTTCCAACAATTTTTATTATTGTTCATAAAAAACTGGCCAACCGAGATTATTTTAATTTTGTAGCAAAATTTGAAAAAGGCGAGCTTTTATTTGGAAAAACATTAATTATAAGTTTTACGATACTTGCTATATGTGCTTCAACTTTATCAGCTACCGCTTTTAGTAGACTATCTAAACAATGGAATAGAGAATACATAGTGAGTACTTTTGGAATAGTTACTTATCAGACAAACGATTTATTTAATACTTTAAAACCAAAAATCACTTCAATGTTTGGCTTTGACGTTGCTTTAAAAAACTTTCATGATTATTATGAAGAAAATACAAGACCCAAAAGTCACAATAAATATACCGGTATTTATGAGAATAAAAACTTAGTATTTATTCATTTAGAAAGTATTTCTACATTTTTAATAGATTTAGAAATTAACGGAACGGTAATAACTCCAAATTTAAATAAAATTGCAAAAGAAGGATTATATTTTAGTAATTTTTATCCGCAAGTTGGAGTCGGAACTAGTAGTGATACAGAGTTTACTTTAAATACATCACTTATGCCAGTTACCACAGGTACAGTATTTGTTAATTATTTTGATCGGACTTATGTTACAATTCCAAATTTACTTAAAGAAGCAGGATATTACACATTTAGCATGCATGCTAATAAAGCAAGTATGTGGAACCGTGATAAAATGCATCCTAGTTTAGGATATATGGATTTTTATTCTAAGACATCATTTGAAATAGATGAAGAGATAGGTCTAGGCCTAACTGATAAATCATTTTTTAGACAACTTACTCCAATTCTTAAAGGAATTGAGTCTAATAATGAAAAATATATGGGAACAATAATTACTTTATCAAATCATACTCCATTTAAAAATGATGAATTATTTACCCAAATTGATTTAACAAGTAGTGATTATCCATATTTAGAAGAAACTAAACTCGGTGATTATATCAGAAGTAGTTATTACGCAGATAATGCACTAGGTGAACTTTTCTCTTATATAAATGAAAGTGAATACTTTAATGACACGATTTTTGTTTTATATGGAGATCATGATCCTAAGTTATCACTTAAAAACTTTAATAATTATTATAATTATAATTTCGAAACTGGCGAAGTATATATAGAAGAAGATGAAAAATACGTATTATATGATTACTATAGTAATGAATTAAATAGAAAAACTCCATTAATAATTTGGGGTAAAAATAGTAAACTCGCAAAGGAAGTAGAATATTATATGGGAATGATTGATGTTATGCCGACAATAGGCAATATGTTTGGCATCTATAATCCATACTCCATTGGTCACGATATTTTTGAAATAAAAAACGATAATATAATAGTTTTTCCTAATGGTAATTATTTAACAAATAAATTATATTATAATAATTCTAAAGAAGAATATAAAGCCCTAAGTTTAGATGAAACTTTAAGCGAAGATTATTTAAAAGATTGTAAAGAATATGCTGATTCTATTATTGAATTATCAAATGGAATTATAATTCATAACTTAATAAAAGAAGATTTGGAGAAAGGAAGCTAAATAATGAGAAAAAAACTATTAATCGTTGCTTTACTACTTTCATTTATTTATTCATTAGGAGGAATATACTTTCACTTTTTTGCTGGTGATGAAAAAGAAAAAGTAAATAGTATTGATACTATAAAAGGTTATGATTATACACTCAAATCATCAGCAACAGAACTCATGAAACAAGAGTTTAGTATTTTAAAGGAAAATTTAGAGAGTACTTCAGTTAATAAAGAAAAATATGCAGTAAGCATAGCTAAACTATTTATTATCGATTTATATACAATGAGTAATAAATTAAATAAATATGATATTGGAAGTGCAGACTATGTTTATAAAAGTGCGGTAGCAAGCTATAAGTTAAATGTAACTGATACATTATATAAATATTTAGAAGACAATACAAATAATAAAAGAAAGCAGACTCTTCCTGAAGTAAGCTCAATTAACTTAGATGAAATTACAGAAAGTGAATTAAAAATAGATGAAAAAGTTTATTTGGGTTATAAAGTAAAATTAAGTTGGGAATATGTTACTGATTTAGAATATGATCATGAAGGCGAAATAATAATTGTTGAAGACTCAGATATATTATATATTGCTGAAAAAAAATAGAAGCTGGTATGCTTCTTTTTAATCGACTTGATCTAAATCCATTAATAATATGCCGATATTAATTAAACTTGTAAGACCTACTAATGAGTATATTACTCTAGGAATCATTGAATCAGCTCCAAAAACAGCTTCAACAATATTAAAATCAAGTAGTCCAATTAAACCCCAAGTTATACCACCTAATATAGTGACGCTTAAGCATATTTTTTGTAGTAATGTCATACCTAACCTCTTTTCTTAATTTTAGTTTGAGTAATTATGAATAAATTATACATTTAAAAATATATTTTATTGTAGGAGGTTAGGATGAAAAAATATATAGTATTATTTATAACATTATTATTATTTGTATCAGGGTGTGGTAAAGGTGATAGTAATAATATAAAAGAAGATTTTGTAAAAAATATTGAGAAAAAAGATTCTTATCTATTAAAAGGAACGATGAATATTATTAGTAATGAAGATAATTTTTCTTATAATGTCATAGCAGCTAAAGATAAAGATTATTATAGGGTTAACTTAGTTAATACTATTAATAATCATGAACAAGTTATTTTAAAAAGTGATGAAGGAGTTTATGTTATTACCCCATCATTAAATAAAAGTTTTAAGTTTCAATCAGAATGGCCTGATAATGGTTCTCAAGCATATCTTTTAGATTCTCTCGTTAATGATATTAAGTCAGATACAAATAGTAAAGCTAAAAAAAGTGATAACGGCTATATCATATATGCTAAAGTAAATTATCCAAATAATGCTAATTTAGTAAGTGAAAAAATATATGTTGATAAAAATGCTGAAATTCAAAAAGTTGAAGTATTAGATACATCAGATAATATTAAAATTACTGTAAATTTTACAAGTGTTGATTATAAACCAACATTCAATGATGATTATTTTAAACTTGAAAGTTTAATTGATGAAGAATGCTGTGAGGATGAAACTACTAGTAAAACAATTGATGAAATAATATATCCATTATATTTACCAACAAATACTTACTTATCAGCCAAAGATTCAATTACAACCGATGTTGGAAATAGAATTATATTAACATTTACTGGTGAGGCACCATTTACTCTTATTGAAGAGGTTTCAGTTCCAAAAGAAGAATTTGAAATAATTCCAGTTTACGGTGAGCCACTAATGTTAAGTAGTACTTATGGAGCATTGTCTGCTAATTCATTATATTGGACAAGTAATAACATAGACTTTTATATATCAAGTGACAAACTATCAAGTACCGAGCTTGGAGCAATCGCAGAAAGTATCTCCAGTGGAGCTTTAACTGTTTCAGGGGAAAAATAAATTCCTTCATCTATATAAAACCTGCAATTGCAGGTTTTAAAATGTAAGAATTATAGGGGATAAACAATAAATAATTCTGAAAAGTATGATAAAATAATCATGAAGTATTATTTAAATAAAAAAATAAAAAAAGGAGAATGTAACAATGAACATAGAAAAGCTAAAAAAAGAACTGTTAAAACAAAAAGAGTCGAAGTTTAAAGGTAACATTTATCATTACTCACAAATTAAGTTTTCATATAACTCGAACAAAATTGAAGGTAGCAGATTAACTGAAGAACAAACAGAAGCTATATTTAGTGCAGATTCCTTTACGCCTAAGAGTGCAGATTTAATTAAATTAGATGATTTAACCGAATCAAAAAATCATTTTAAACTATCTGATTATATGTTAGTTAATATAGATAATCCTTTATCTAAAGAAATGATGATAGAGATGAATGTAATTCTAAAAAGAAATACACGTGATGAAGATAATCCTAGATATAATGTTGGTGGATTTAAGGTTCTCCAATGGATGGTCACGGGAATTGTTTCGATTAGTGCTAATTAAAAAAATGCTACAATATTTAAATTAGAAAGGAGTCCAATCATGGAAATAATGGATTTATATGATGAAAATAAAAAATTAACAAATCAGACAATTGAAAAAGGAAAACTGATTCCTAAAGGATTTTACTATTTAACTGTAGTTGTATGGATACAGAACTCAAAAAAAGAACTTTTATTACAAGTTAATAAGAAATACAATATGTGGTCTACTACAGGTGGACACCCAATATCTGGCCAAACTAGTTTAAAAGGAATTGTTACCGAAATAAAAGAAGAATTAGGAATTGATGTAGAAGAAAATAATTTAAAATTATTTAAAACTATAAAAACTGAAGATGATTTTGTTGATATATATTATTTAAAAATGGATGTTGAATTAGAAAACATCACAACTCAAGAAGAAGAAGTAGGAAGTATTAAGTGGGCAAGTATTGAAGAAATAAATATGATGATTAAAAAAGAGATATTTTTATTACCGCATATAAAATTTTTTAATTATCTTCTTGAATATTTAAACCGATTATAGGACTAAATGCAAGTTAGGAATTTTGAATTATAAAACTTGCATTTACTTCTTTAGCTCAATTGCCAAAGTAAATTGACCATTTGATGCAAACTCAGTAATCATAAGGTATGTGCTAGATTAAGTTGACCAAAACACAGCTAATATAGCTGTGTTTTTATAACGAGATATGGTTAATTTAGTGTTTCATAGCATAGCAATGCTAGCCATACAGTAATTTATGCATGACTAAATTGACCATTTGTTAAAAAAATTGTGAAATACTAAATT
>Ga0172377_10001740_pt1 | contig 22138 bp, 21 predicted proteins | sample Pumphouse3metaG_FD_119749 | JGI IMG/M metagenome (GOLD analysis project Ga0172377, IMG submission 119749) | Leachate microbial communities from a municipal landfill in Southern Ontario, Canada - Pumphouse #3 metaG | ecosystem: Engineered > Solid waste > Landfill > Unclassified | place: Canada...
GCTCTCCAAAAATTGCTAAGATGGTATGAAAACCGCAAAATAACGCATTCTAGAGGGGAATTTGGCCTATCGTACCCCAAAATCATTGTATCAAAACCTACGCAAAGACCTCTCTAGGGTGGACCAGGGTATGGTTAATCAGACCAATTGAGACAACATTGATTGAGATTACCTCATGGGCTCCATTGAGGGAAACTGAGAGGAAACACTCCTGGGGACGCCCTGCATAGTGGCGAACAAGGGGATAGACATCACTAGGAAAGACAATCTGTTTCCTCTTAGAGGGTAGGCGTCTTCTCCCCAATTCGAGGGCTGCTATAATTAGAGTTGCTTTAGCCAACCCCATCCCATCAATTGAGGTTAGTTGTTCAATAGAAATCTCTGCGTCTCCACTAGTTTTATCAAGGAGGTATAAGAGTTGCTCAGCTACCTTATTAGCAGGGTTTCTCGATGTTCCTGACCCTATTAAGAGGGAGAGGAGCTCTAAATCAGAGAGGGCTAGGGGACCATGTTCTTGTAACCTCTCTCGAGGGCGCTCTGCTTGGGGGAGCTCTTTTATACTCACCCCACTACTAAAATAATCTTTGTACTGTTTCATACAAGATAGAGGTGCTCATCTCCAGTCCTGCTTTATTAAGGTCTCTATAAAGTTTAAGTTCCTTTAATTTATCCCCCGGTTGTAATAGAACGAAAAATCTTATACAAGTGTATGAAAGGGTGAAAGTGTGGCAGAAAAATTATATTTACTGACAGGTGCTAGTGGTTTTCTGGGTGGAAATATATTAAGTCAATTAATTGAAAGAGGGGAGAAGGTTAGGGTATTGTTGTCACCTAATAACCCCGCGATTTCTAGAATGCCTTTAGGGACCGAGATAGTTTTTGGTAATCTATTGGACAAAAATTCTTTAGAGAGCTTCTTTACAGTCACTAACGATAAAAAGGTAGTAGTAATTCACTCAGCTGGGATTGTAACAATCAATATCAGAGCTAATAAAAATGTCTACCAAGTTAATGTGGAAGGGACTAAAAACATCATTGAGAAGTGCATCGAGCATAAAGTTGAGAAGCTTATTTATATAAGTTCAACTAGCGCTATACCAGAACTACCACATGGGGAAGCGATTAAAGAGGTGCAGGACCATGATCCAGATTTAGTTATTGGATATTATTCAAAGACTAAAGCCATTGCTACAAATTTAGTTTTAGAAGCTGTCTCTAAATCTAATCTAGATGCGTCTGTTGTCTACCCCAGTGGAATATTTGGCCCTAATGATTATCGATTTGGCCTTATCACCAAAAGCGTGAAAATGGTGGCAGAGAATAAATTACCCCTCTCTATTGGTGGATGTTTTAACTCTGTAGACGTTAGAGATCTAGCCAATGGAATAATAGCTTGTAGTGAAAAGGGGAGAAAAGGTGAGACCTACATAATGGCTAGTGAAACTTATACATTTAACCAGTTAATAGCTATTGTTTATAAAGAGATGGGCATTGAGAAACGGTTACTTACCGTTCCTCTTTGGCTAGTCCGTCCTTTTGCAAATTTAGGGCTGGTTTACAGTAAAATAACTAGGAAACCGGCTTGGCTTAACAGTATTACAGTTTATAACATAGGCCGTAATAATGAATTTTCATCAGAGAAAGCTATTAAGGAGTTGGATTTTAAAAGCCGCCCCTTCAATGAGACAATTGTAGATACAATTGCTTGGTTAAAAGAGATAGGGGAGTTAAAGAAGTAGAAGGATGAATGCGGCGAGATTCGAACCCGCGACCTCTGCCTCCGGAGGGCAGCGCTCTATCCACTGAGCTACGCATCCTTAAAAACAGTTTGATATTATATCACTTCATCTTAAAGGTAAACGCTTTAGCCTAAAGAGGGATAAAATTTACAACTAAAAAAGGCACCAAATAAGAATTTAAGATAAATGATTGCCCTGTAACAATAAAAGCCCCTACTTTAACAATTTTGTGTCATAAGTTTAGTGCCAGTATATTTAATAACTAATTTATGTGTAAAGAGATAGAAAAATTACAAATTTTGCGCACTAATTTTATTAAACTTCTCTTGACATCACTTGACCAATTCATTACATTGAAGCTATTGGAGAATTTAGTAGGAAGGGTGATTAATGAAAAAGAGATTTCTTCTCGGGGTCATAGTTGGCATTTTGTTGGTTCCCTCACTCTTTAGTCAAAGGATTCTGTTTAGTGACATTATTCCCCTTAGAGGTCATATAGATATAGAGGAGAAGTTTGAACTTGAGCTACACCAACAAGAGAACTTCAAGTTCTCATTGGAGTTAGCGGGGACAACCCACGATATTGCATCGTATTCGTTCGTCTCCAACAGCCCCTTAGTTGTCTACCAGCTTAAACTCTCTCCAGGAGTTGTCACAGCATTAGGGGAGGGGATTTTTGCCTTTAGCAATACTAAATCTAATGCTACCAATAAACCTAATTCTCCCATCCCTTTTAAGCTCAGTGTATCTACCGATACAGCGGAGCAAGCATTTACTAACGACGATTTTAAGACGGTCCAAAAATCGATTGGCAATCGCATCGGATCACAACTGATAGAAAATGGGATAATCTCAGTCACTTTCCCGAGTGAGAAAGAGGGCTTTGACCTCCAAGAGTTTAGTTCCGGAGCCTATGAAGCGTCGATTGCTGTTGAAGTTTCAGCCGATTAGTCCCCTTCATTAAAATAATTTTCCTATCGTTCACACGCTAATCCAATCTTAGCAATTAGCAATAGTGTAATTCTCTCCTCTGTGGTATAGTCCACTACTAGGAGGAAGAGTATGAAACCAACTTTAGTAGTGATGGCAGCGGGATTTGGAAGTCGCTATGGCGGAGTTAAACAGATTGACGGAATCGGGTTACACGATGAGGCCCTCCTCGACTACTCAACTTACGATGCTCTACGCAACGGCTTTGGCAAGATTGTCTATGTGATTCGACGTGATATCGAGAAAGACTTTAGAGAGCGAGTCTTTGACCGCATAGCTGCCAACTGTGATGCCACTTACACCTTCCAGGAGTTAGACTCCCTTTTAACAAGTGACCAAATAGCAGCCTCCAAAGAGAGGAAGAAGCCATGGGGGACGGTCCAAGCCCTCCTGTGTGCTAAAGAAGAGATTGACCGCCCCTTTAGTATCATCAACAGCGACGACTATTATGGCCAAGAGCCCTTTGAAATAATGAATCGCCATTTACGGGCCCTAGATAACAACTCAGTTGAGCACGCCAATGTTGGCTTTATCCTCCGTAACACAACAAGTCGCAACGGCTCGGTCTCGCGGGCTATCTGTCAAGTCAAAGATGGTTATCTCCTCTCGATGAAAGAGAACAAAAACATCTACCACAAAGGGGATTCAATCTATACTCAAGTTGGCGATGAGGAGATTTTACTAAGTGGAAACGAGTATGTCTCGATGAACTTCTTCGGTTTCTCAGTTACAGCGCTCCCATTCTACGAAGAGTACTTCCAAAGTTTCCTCAAAGAGTCGATTAGCTCCCTCAAAGCTGAATCGTACCTCCCCGAGGGGGCCAGCGAAATTGTGCAACAAGGCTTAGGGAAGGTGCGCTTCTATACTACCAATGAGCAGTGGTTTGGGATGACCTACAAAGAGGACCGTGAGCTGGTTAAAACTAAGATTAAAGAGAAAATTGATGCAGGTGTCTACCCCGAAAAGTTGTGGCGCTACTAACGTTTCCGCTTAATCTCTAGGTGGTCGACTGCTTCTCGACTGATGGGGGTGAACCCCTCTCCTAAGACTTTATAGGCCTCTTCAACCACCATGAAGGCGTTGGGGTCGAGGGTGTTGACTAGTGCTGTGAGACGTGAAATTTTATGGTTCGAGACAATTGTCATCAACATCTCTCGCTTCTCACCGGTGTAGATACCGGTACCGGTGAAAACTGTCCCCCCATGATTTAGCTCATCAATTATGGGTTGCTTGATTTTATCAATCTCACTCGAGAAGATGTAGACTGTTTTGGCATACTTGGTCCCTGCCACCATAATCACATAGTTAATCATCTGGGTCGAGACGTAGACTGAGATTATGGCAAACATAGCCCGCACAATCCCAAAGACAAAAGCTGAGGTGATAATTATGGTGGCATCGACCAAAAGGATACTGGTTCCCAAAGTTAAAGGAGTGAAGCGGTGGATAATTTGCCCTATGATATCGGTACCGCCGGTGTTGGCACCAGCTTTCATAACCAATCCAATCCCTGTCCCAATAAAGAACCCCCCGAAGAGGGCCGAGAGGAGGATGTCGACCGAATCGTTATAGGGGATAATTCCATCATATCCAAAGATCAATCCTGTGAGACTCACAAAGAGGCTGAGGAGGACCATCCCCATAAGAGACTTTAGCCCGTAGCTGGGGCCAAAGATTCTCATTCCGATTATAAAGAGGGGGACGTTCATCACCAACATTGAGAGGCCGGGCTCAAATCCAAAGGTGTGATAAAGGATTGTGGCTATACCGTTAACCCCACCGCCGGCAATCATAGCAGGCATATTGAAAGCTGCAATTCCAAACCCGGCTAGGGCCGATCCTATGATTATTAGGAGGTACTCTTTTACATGGCGAAAAGTTGGTCTAATCAATGTATTACTCTCCAAAAGGTAGTCTCATCCTCGATTATAGCTTAGTTGTGGCGAAATAAATAGCAACCTAGCTAAAGATCAATCTTTAAGGGGACTTTAATTTCAACCTTTTTAAGCTCCTCTATGAGGCTCTCTGCCTCTTGCGAAACCACCAGTGTCTTGTACATCGCCTCTTTAAGAAACCCGGTGGCTACACTCTCCTCTAGAAAGCTGAGCAGCTTGTTGTAGTAGCCCCCGCTGTTGAGAATCCCTATCGGTTTGTGGTGGTACCCCAATTGAAGCCAAGTGAACACCTCAAGGAACTCTTCCAAGGTGCCAATCCCCCCTGGAAGAACTATGAAGGCGTCAGCGCGCTCATACATCTCAGCCTTCCTCTCGTGCATATTAGGGACCACTATCAACTCATCTTCGTCACTCTCGACCTCTTTTACCAGGTGGTAGAGGAGTTCGGGGATTACCCCGGTAACCTTAACTCCATAGCTCTTAAGGTCTTTGGCTAGAACTCCCATCAACCCCAATCCGCCCCCTCCATAGATGAGATTAATTGACCTCTCTCCCATGGCTCGAGCTAGCTCTTTAGCTCCAGTTTGGTAAATAGGGTGGGCCCCATTGGATGAGCCACAAAAAACACACAGGTTTTTGATGATTCTCTTCATTGCACGAGCATACACAACACCCCCCTCTTTTGACAAGCTGTCGCTAGTTAAGAACCAATTTTTAGTCTATATTAACTTCAAGGAGTTAGTGATGATTAGTGCAATCTTATTCGACATGGATGGGGTCTTAATCGACTCGGAAGAGTATATCGCAGCAGCAGCCATCGCCTATTTCAAATCTCTGGGAGTAGAGACCAAAGAGGAAGATTATATCCCCTTTGTGGGAGCAGGGGAGAACCGTTATATCGGTGGGGTGGCTGAGAAATATGGGGTAGAGATAGAGATTGAACAAGCCAAACTCGACACCTATGCTATCTACGGAGAGTTGATTATGGGGCAAGAGGGGGCTTTGGAGGGGGTTGTCAGGTTTATCAACAACGCCCACAAAGCAGGCATTGATATGGCGATTGCTACCAGTGCCGATAAACGCAAAATGGAGATTAACCTCGAAGCAATGGACCTCGACCCAGCTTGGTTTAAGGTGTTAATCAATGGTAAAGATATTGAGCGTAAAAAACCTTTCCCCGATATCTATCTAAAAGCAGCTAACGACTTAGGGAAAAAACAGGCAGAGTGTCTCGTCTTTGAAGATGCTACCAATGGGGTAGAGGCTGCCAAAGCTGCCGGCTCCCTTTGTGGAGGAATCACCACCAGTTTTAGCCGGGAAGAGTTGTTGAAGTATGGGAGTGACTTCATTATTGAGGGGCTCAAAGAGTTTCCTGACTTTGCGACTATAGAGGAGTTTAACCACCTAGTTAACCTCTTTATAGCCCGTGAGGAGGCGCGTAAAACAAGGATTAAGGCCTACACCCCCTTCTCGCACTTCCAAGTGGGGGCAGCGCTAATTTCAGCCGAAGGGAATATCTATAGTGGTTGTAACGTAGAAAACAGTAGCTATGGAGCTACAATTTGTGCTGAGCGAGGTGCTGTGATGGCTGGGGTAGCCCATGAGGGGGAGAAGTTTAGAATAGAGTCAGTCGTGGTCGTGAGCGATGCTCCCAATCCTGCCCCCCCTTGCGCTATATGCCTCCAAGTCTTAGCCGAGTTTATCAGTGAGGAGGGGAGGGTTTACCTCTACAACCTCGACGGTAAAGCGGTCTCCTACAAATTTAAAGAGATGTTACCGCACCCCTTTAAATTTGAGATTCAAGAGCCATAATTTTGTCGACCCGTTTGGCGTGACGTCCCCCCTCAAAGTCGTGGTCGATAAAGGCATCTAACATCTCTTCCACAGGGTCGCAATATTCGATACGCCCCCCAAAGGCGATGAAGTTGGCGTTGTTGTGACACTTAGCCATCTCAGCGGCAAAGGTGTTTTGGGGAAGGGCACAGATAATCCCATTTATCTTATTGGCAGAGATTGAGATTCCAATACCGGTCCCACAAGCCAATACACCAAACTCATACCCCCCACCGAGGAATTTTTTACAAGCTTCAGCGGCTTTATCGGGGTAGTCGACAGAGTCGTTGGTATAGACCCCTAAGTGGTCAACTTCGAACCCTCTTGCTTTCAAATGTTCTACAACCTTATTAGCAACCTCTACCGCTCCATGGTCGTTAGCAACTACTACGCGTCTCATTTTGAGCCTCCTTCCACTATTGTCTAGATAAAGAGGGGGGTGGTCAACCCATTTTAGGTTGCGACAATTAAAAACATTGGCTACGATTGGAGGGAGGAGAGAATCTATGGAGACTATCTATGTAACTGGCCACCGTAATCCAGATTTAGATTCAGTTTGTTCAGCTTGGTGTTATGCGCGTCTCAAGAACAAAATTGACAAACGTTTCAAATATGAACCAATTAGGATTGGGCACCTAAATGAGACTACCAAGTACCAATTTAGGAAAACTAGGGTCACTCCCCCCAGATTTGTCAAAGATGTAAGGGCAAGGGTGAGAGATGTTGTAATTGACCAGTTCCCCTCCCTACACCCCGAGGACCCCATCTATAGCCTCGTCAACCTCATGCGGGAGAAGCACGCCTCAGTGGTTCCCCTTCTCGATGGTGAGAACTACTTTGGTCTTTTAAGTCTCGACGAGATTACCTCATTCTTCCTCAAAGAGAACGCTGGCGAGCGCCCCCACTACCGTTTTGAACCTGAGAACTTTAGTAAGGTTATCAGAGGGGAGTTTATTAAGAAGAGTAAGATGAAGCCTTTTGAAGCCTACATAATGACCGGGGCAATGGAGTTTGATATCTACTGCCGTCGTATAAATTCCCTCCTCCCCGATTTACCTGTATTGGTAGTAGGAAAACGGATTGAGCATATCCAATATGCAATTGATAAGCAATTCCCGGCAATCATCCTTACTGGAATTGAACCCAATGAGAAGATCGATATTAACCTCTCCAACTATAAAGGGATAATCTACAAATCGTATGAAGATACGGCTGAGACCATCCGACTCCTTAGGATGAGCCTCCCTTTGAGGAGGTTAGTTGCAAAAGATCCTCCTCGGGTTATGGTTGATGACCTCTTTGATGATGCCAAACGGCTCTTAATGAACTCCGATTACCGGGGACTACCAGTCTTTGAAGGTGAAAAGTTTGTGGGGTTTGTCACTCGGCGCTGTTTCTTAGAGAAGCCTCGTAAAAAGGTTATAATGGTTGATCACAACGAACTCTCTCAAAGTATTGAGGGGCTAGAGGAGGCCGATATTCTTGAAATTATCGACCACCACCGTCTCGATGCTGAAAGGACGCGCCAACCCATCTTCATTGCATCGGAGCCAGTGGGGAGTACCTGTACTATTGTTTATCACCAATATTTGAGGTGGAGTGTTAGAGTTGACCGCCTAACAGCTAGGATGTTGTTGGCTGGAATTATTAGCGATACGGTAATCCTAAAGAGCCCCACTACTACACCACAAGACCTTAGGGCGGTGACTAAGCTGGCTAAAATTGCCCAAATTGATAACGTCTACGAATTTGGTGAAGAGCTCTTTAGTGTCGCCTCACTCTTGAATAAGGCCGACCCCAAACAAGTTATCGAGGGGGACTTCAAAACTTATCAAACAGGCGAGGTGAGGTTTGGGATTGGACAAGTTGAGGTGACCACCCTCACTAAAGTTGATGAGGTTAAAGAGAAATATATTCTCCAGCTTGAGGCAACTAAACAAAAATATGGACTTGACTGGGCGATGTTACTTGTCACCGATGTGATTGCAGAGAGTAGTATCCTCCTCTCAACAAACTACCCCCAAAAAGAGAGGGCTCTAATCTATCCCCTAGATTCGCCTGGGAAGTATAGGCTCAAAGGGGTCCTCTCTCGCAAAAAGCAGCTCCTGCCTGAGGTCCTTAGTGTCTTGGAAGAGGGGGGTTAACTGAGGGGATTGATTGAGATAATTGAGGGGATTGCCTTTATAGAGCGGACAACTTTTTTAAAGTCATCTTCGTTATCAACTTCCATTGTGAAGCTCCCCACTAGGCGGTCTTGCTCATCGTCTTCGACGCGCCCCTCGATGAGGTGCCCCTTATATTTTCGTATTGCCCCCTCAATCTCTGCAAAGAGATTTTGAGTCATTTTACTCACAACACGGAAGCGACGTGTTAAGAGTTTGTTCCCATTCTCCCACTCAACTTCGATACTTCGCTCCTCAATTTCAGCCATATTTTTAAGGTTGCGACAGTTCTTGCGGTGGACAATTATTCCCCGCCCCCTAGAGACATATCCAATAATCTCGTCGCCCCGTCGTGGACTACAACACTTGGCGAGGGAGATCATCATATTCTTCTCATCGCCCACTTTGAAGGTTAGACGACTAGGGTCGAAGATTGAGCGGACAATCTCCTTCTCTTCGGTTGGTTGTGGCTCTTCAGTTGGGGGAAGTTCCACCCTTTTTTTGGCAATGATGTTCTTGTCAACGATGATACTATCGTCATTTTTATTGAGCCAAGAGCGAATCTTACGGCGGGCGTTTGTGGTCTGGGCGAGACGAAGCCAGTTTAGGGTAGGGCGGGCGTTGGGACTCGTTAAAATCTCAATTACCTGGGTGTTTTTAAGGGGCTGACTTAACGGAATAATGGAACCATCGGCTTTAGCCCCCGTTGTGCGGTTGCCAATCTCAGTGTGGATATGGTAGGCAAAATCGAGGGCAGTTGCATTGGCTGGTAATTCAACAATATGACCCTGAGGGGTGAAGACATAGATTGTATCTTTTAAGAGCTCCCCCTTTATATCATCTAGGAAGGTCTCCGATTCCTCAATTTCACTACTCCAGCTCTTAAGTTTGTGGAGAATACGGGAGAATTGCTCTTTATCACGCTGAACCCATGAACGGTCAGCCCCTCCCCCCTTTTCAGCTTTGTAGGTCCAGTGGGCTGCTACCCCATATTCGGCTGTAGCGTGCATCTCGCGGGTCCTAATTTGAATCTCCAACAACTTTCCATCCAAGGCCATCACAGTGGTGTGGAGGCTCTGGTAGTTGTTAGCTTTGGGCATCGCAATATAGTCTTTAAACCGCCCCTCAATGGGGGGCCACAGTTTGTGGACAAGCCCTAAGAGGGAGTAGCACTCGTTGACCGAGTCACAAATAATTCTCACCCCTAAGATGTCGCCAATTTCTTCAATCTCTTTGCGTCGCTTCTTCATCTTCATGTAGACGCCGTAGGTGTGTTTAGTGCGTGATTGGACCTCAACATTGGCTAAGCCGTGCTCACCACAAGCCCTATAGAGAATCTTCTCTATCCGGTTGAGGTAGGCGGTCCTCTCACTCTTCTTAGAGAGGAGATACCCCTCAATGTATTGGAAGGCGTCAGGTTTAAGGATTTTTAGTGATTGGTCTTCCAGTTCCCCCTTTAGCCAGCTCATCCCTAGGCGGTCGGCTAATGGAGCGTAGATGTCGAGACACTCGTTGGCAATCTCACGGGCCCTTTCGGGAGCTAGGTGCTGCAGAGTGCGCATATTGTGAAGTTTGTCAGCCAGTTTGATGATTATGACACGAATGTCTTCACTCATGGCAAAAAACATCTTACGGATAGTCTCTGCCTCCCTCTGACTCTTATTTTTTACCTTTAACCCACTAATTTTAGTCTCCCCTTCAACTAGGTCGGCCACAGTCTTGCCAAACTTATCGACTAGGTCATCAAAGGTGGTGGGGGTATCTTCTAAGGTATCGTGGAGGACTCCTGCCAAGACGGTCTCAACATCCATGTTGATTCCCATCAAAATCTCTCCAACAGCAAAGGGGTGAATTATATAGGGCTCGCCACTCTGGCGTTTTTGGTTACCGTGGGCTTGGGCGGCAAATTCAGCAGCTGCTCTTATTTGCTCTTGTTCCTTCTTGTTGTAGTTGTAAGACTTCTGGACAAATCGGTTAACTAAATCTTCATACACGATAGGTCCCTCCCACTACCCGCCTCAAAGGGGCGAGGTCGCTGTAGCTCTCAAGAGCGCTAAACCCTCTCTCCTCAAGGAGATTCAAAACCACTTCGTGTTGCCTCCAATCACACTCTATTAAGAGGGAGCCCCCATCTTCTAAATAGAGAGGAACCTTTCTAACAATTTCTCTTATAAGGGCGAGCCCATCTTCCTCCCCCCCTAAGAGGGCTAAAGAGGGCTCCCTTTTAACCTCATTACTACACCCATTATACCATGTGGCGGTGAGGTAGGGTGGGTTGGTGACGATGAGGGAGAACTTCTCTCCCTGCAGGGGCTCAAAGAGGTGCCCCTCAATTAGACGAGCACTGCCACCCAAGAGTCTGTCATTATTCTCTTTCGCTACTAAGAGGGCCTCCGCTGAGATATCTGATAAAGTAATTGCTTCCAGTGATCTCTCTTTAGCTAGGGTTATTCCGATACACCCTGAGCCACAACAGAGGTCTAAAACCTTGGCCGAGGAGTCAATCTTCTCTAAAGCTGCTTCAACTAGGGCTTCGCTATCACTGCGAGGTATGAGGACAGCGGGAGAGACCTTAAAGCTTCTCCCATAAAACTCCCTCTCCCCCAAGAGATAGGCGACTGGTTCTCCACCACAGCGTTGTTCTATTAGAGCGGTGTAGCTCGCATAGGTCGCAAGAGGAATTGTCCTCTGGGAACGACTGTAGAGCTCTTCTCGCCTTAATCCGGTAGATTTACATAGGAGCAAAGAGGCATCAAGGAGGGGAGTGGCAGAGAGTTTGTGTTGAGTTATTGCCTGTGTCCCTTGGCTAAGCGCCTCTTGCACTGTTATCATTGCAACTCCTTGAGAGCCTCTTCTCCGGCAGCAATCTTTAGAGCTTCTACGATTTCATCCAATTCTCCAGCTAAAATTAACTCTAGTTTATACAACGTAAGGTTGATTCTGTGGTCTGTCAAACGGTTTTGAGGGAAGTTGTAGGTTCTGATACGCTCAGAGCGGTCACCTGTACCAACTTGATTCTTGCGGTTATCAGCCCTTTCTAGGGCTTTCTTCTCCTCTTCCAAGTCGTAGAGACGGGAACGGAGCACTCGCATCGCTTTAGCCCTGTTCTTAATTTGACTCTTCTCATCTTGACAAATCACCACCAATCCGGTGGGGAGGTGGGTTATCCGTACGGCACTATCGGTAGTATTGACGTGTTGTCCTCCCGGGCCACTACTCCGCATAACATCGATTTTCAAGTCGTCAGTTTTAATCTCAATATCGGTCTCTTCAGCCTCAGGAAGGACGGCGACGGTGACAGCAGAGGTGTGGATTCTCCCCCCACTTTCGGTCTCGGGAACCCGCTGTACCCGGTGGACACCACTTTCCCACCGCATGTTGCCATAAACCCCTTTACCTGAGATTGAGAAAATAAGCTCTTTGAAACCACCAATTCCGGTCTCATTCATACTCATTATCTCAATTTTCCACCGGTTCTTCTCCGCAAAGTAGCTATACATTCTAAAGAGGTCGGCAGCAAAGAGGGCTGCCTCTTCCCCGCCAGTTCCGGCCCTGATTTCCATTATAATATTTTTCCCCTCCATTGGGTCGGGGGGGATTAAAAACATCTTACTTTTCTGTTCAGTCTCGGCAATATTGTCCTCGAGGGTGGCAATCTCCTCCTTAGCCATCGCTATGAGTTCATCGTCATCCTCTTCACTTAGCATCGCCTTGGCGGCTTCAAGCTCCCCATTTAAGGCACGCAACGTATTGAGTGCCTCAATTATGGGTTCAAGATGGCTCCGCTCTTGCATCAGTCTGCGGTAGTTGCCCATATCCCCCATAATTTTGGGGTCGGCTAATTTTTCTTCTAGTTCAGCAAATTGGGGCTCAAATCTTTGAAGAATCTCTATCATTGTCACTTACTCCTATGCTCTTCCGTGGGAAGTAAGTATACCGATTTGTCACCTTAGATGTCCAGCGTAGAGAGCTCTTCCTTATTTTTCGCCACCTTCTCCGGTGTTAGGGTATTCATAAAATAGAATACTATCGCCCCAGCTAAGAAGAAGAGGGCGGGGATAGTTGCCATATGGAGACTGATACCCATCTGTGAACTCTTCGAGGTGGGATCGCTGGAGAAGTTGGTTAAGCGGTGAATTACCCAGAATACAATAGCTTGGCTAGCGTAGGAGAATCGCATGAAAAAGGCCCTAATTCCCATCAATATACCATCATCGCGGCGCTTGTCTTTTATAACAATCGCATCGACGATATCGGCCATTGCGGGGGTCATGAAGGTCCAAAACCCTCCAAAACCAAAGCCCCAGAGAGCCATAAAGATGGTGAAGAAGAGCTTAGTTCTTCCAAAGGTCATTGGGAAGGCGAAGAGGGCCATCACTAAGCTGGTAATCAGGAGCATCCGTTGGTTATTCTTCAGTTTTTTAGAGAGGAACGACCAGAGGGGAATTGAGAGGAGGGTCCCAATCAACATCCCCGCAAAGATTGTTGTTGTCCCACTACTAGGGACATTTAAGATGTAGTTACCAACATAGTGGATTGAACTTGTCATACACATCGTCCCCGACTGGTAGAGGAAGAGGAGGAGGATAAAAGCAATTAGATCGCGGTGGGAGAGGGCCCTTTTCATCGAAGGGAAGAAGCCATGCTCTTTCTTAGCTTCTACTTTATTGAGCTGTTGTTGTTTCTTAAAGCGCTCTATCATCCCTTTGGTCTCAAAGATTCCGGGGATTATTAAGAGGGTTCCGACAACAGCAATTGCCGCAATGACCCAGCCACTGACCAGGTAGCTACCGACATCACCATAGGAGAAGAAGAGGGGAGGGACCACAAACCCAGCGGCCACACCCAAGACCCCTACAGCGGTACTGATAGCAGCCGCCTTGGTTCTAACAGCTTGGCTCCTAAATTTATCAGGATAGACCGATTGGTAGTTAACTTCCCAGAGGGAATAAGCCGCATCGTAGAGACAAATTGAGATCACCATCCAGATAAAGACAGGGATAGGGTTACTCTTAACTTGAGCTTGCCAAGAGGCGGGGACAGCAAAGATCAGGACAAAGGAGACGGCACTTAAAAGTAGGCCAATTATAATCCAAGGGAAACGCCTCCCCAGTTTATGGGAGAGGGGAGCCCTGCGGTTGGTTATAAACCCAATAATTGGGTCGTTAACAGCATTCCAGAGGGAGTAGATAATAGTTGCAATGGCTGCATATCCGGCAGCTAATCCAATTTCTGTTTCATAAAACTTAAAAACGATTGCCCCAAAGGCCCCCGTCAGAAACTCAGCTAGAAACTTTCCTACTCCGTAGGAGGCCATTACGCCACTGCCTATCTCTCCATTTTTCCTCTTCATATGCCCCTCCATAGAGCTCATCAAAGCATGAAAATGGGGTTAAAGCAATAGCTATTATTTACAAATAAAGAGAGAGTGTAGATTTAACTTACCTAAGATGTAGGGTAATCGACTCCAAGCCGTTTACAAAGAGCTCGCCCCCACTCTTCCAATTCAATTAAAATCGCCTTATCTTCGGGTAAAGTCGATTTATAGGCGAGCTTCTCCCTAATTTTACGGGCGAAAAACTGGAGAGAAGTGACATTGACCGCTGGAGGCTGGGTAATACGCTCTGCACAAAATGCTTTATAGCGCTCTTTTTCCACTTTACTCAACTCTTCGGGCCAATTGCGACAGAGGTAGCGCCACAACATTTCAGCGCCTCTTTCATCGTCAAAGTCAAATTTTTGACCCCATAACTTAGAGGCTGGAGTTTCCCTAATCGCCTTAAAGCGCTTGGCATCGGCATCGGAGAAGAAGGGGCCACTATAGAGAGAGTGGTCAATATCATCAACACCTACAAAAACCTCTCTATCGAGAGCTTTGCGTAAGTTGAGGGGTAATGTCTTCTCTCCCCTTATCCGGTTGTAGTTCTCCATAGCTTGTTTTAAATCGAGATTGAGTCGCTTTTCTACCTCGCTGTTAACCACCGAGAGGGGGGAGAGGAAGGGTGAGCGATTAATTGCCACTCGGTGCAACCCCTTAATTGAGAGGAGTTGGCTACTACTGTCGATAATCTGGGGGAGGTTAGAGAGGAGGTTGGCCCCCTCTATTAAGAGTTCAGCGCCCCTTATAAGGGCCGACTCCACCTCTTCCCCCCTCTCAAGGGCCCCTTTTAGTTGGGCTGATGTTTTTCTAAAAGCCCCCTCTAATTTCTCCAGTTGTTCAATCTCCTTGAAAGCTCTCGATGCGTTAATGAGGTGGGAGGGATCTTCTCGCAGATCAAAGACTAAAATACTGTTGGGGTTAGAACTCCCTGCAGTGAGGGGGACAACTATCGATGAACACCCCTCTGGTCGCGTAAATTGGGCAGCGGTTAAGAGGAGAGGGCTCCCCATGGGGGAGAGGAGATTCTTAACACTCTGCTTATTGCGTAGGGTTAAATAGTATTTAAAGAGGTTGGGTTGGTGAAGCTTTACTAAACGAGCCATCTCTATGGTGGCCCTCACATCGCTCAAAGCATCGTGGGCATGGAGGTGGGAGATTGAGTTTGCTTCAGTCAAATCGGTCAACTTAAAAGAGGGGAGCCCATTCTCCTTAATAGGCCACACTATCCCGGTGGGGCGTAAATCGTGGGCTGCTCGCATTAAGTCGAGGATGTCCCAGCGGCTGTTCCCCTTCTCATACTCCCGCTTGTAGGGGTCGATAAAGTTGCGAAAGAGGCCATTTCGGATAAATTCATCATCAAAGCGTAACGAATTATACCCCACGGCACAGGTGTTTGGCTCACTGAAGAGGTCATTTATTTGACCCATGAAATCGCTCTCAGTTATCCCTTTTTCAGCCGTCTTGTTGGGGGTGATATGGGTAATTAGGCAAGAGAGGGGGTCTGGGAGGTAGTCATCACTGAGGCGACAATAGAGGATAACAGGTTCGCCAACCTCTAGGAGATTGCTGTCGGTTCTGATTCCAGCAAATTGGGCAATGCGGTCGTGACGTGAATCTAAGCCGAAAGTCTCTAAATCGTACCAAAAAAATGTCTCTTTCTTCTTCATAGATGTAACTATAACACACCCAATTTATTTTGACATCAAAGAGGTGGTTTGGTATTGTCAAGCAAGAGGTGTTTTTTGGCTAAACGAATTTTAATAATTCTTCTCCTTTTCTCCTCTCTCTTCTCCCTTCCGGCGGTTCCCCCTGTAAGCGAAGGGGAGGTGCGGATAGCTCTCCAATCTACAGTAGTAGCCGGGATTGTTGCCCTAGCAGCCCAAAAGATTAATCTACAAGATGCGACCCTTGTTATTGAGAGCGACGCCGCTTTCACAGCTGCCAACTTAACGTTCAAAGGGGCCGATATTGGGCGCCTTAGACGCATCATAGTTGAAACTCCTCCACCTGAGGAGCGTCAGATGGGATTTATTGAGATGTTGCTTGGTAGTGTTATCCCCCTTCTCCCCAGTTATGAGCGCTTAGTGAGTTTTCTCGTACCCCAAGGGCTCTATGAGGGGGAGGTAATCTTTAGTGGAACGGTAAGCGGGGTGCGAAAGGCAGCCCCTTACCCCTTCAGATACCAAGGGGAGGTCTCATTAGAGGTGAGCGGGTCCCGTTTTAACGCCCCCTTTACCCTCGAAGGGGAGTTTATGGTCCCCCTCGAAGGGGAAGAGCGGGGGAAGATTGTCCCCCTAGCAATTTGGGCCGATTCAATCGACTTCCTTCCCACTGGCAACTCCCTTTTTCGCTAAAGTTAACTGGACAGTTTAATCTCGTTACCTTAAGATGGGAAAAAAGAGTCAATTGGAGGCCACTGTGAGAGAGGTGATAGAGCGTTGTGAAGAGTTCCTCGAAAGGTGGAAGATTGCCCCCCATACCCTAGATATGGAGGCGTGTTGCGACCAGTTCATGGGGGAGATGGAGCGGGGTTTAGCCTCTAAAGAGGGGAGTTCGCTAAAGATGATCCCCACCTATACCAAGGCTGACAATATTATAACACCAGGCGAGAAGGTGATAGTTCTCGATGCTGGGGGTACTAACTTCCGCACCTGCCTAATCTCATTTAACGAGAAGATGGAGGTTATAATTGAATCTTTTTCCAAACGGGGAATGCCTGGGGTCAAGAGTGAAGTTTCAGCTAAGGAGTTCTTCTCTATCTTAGCCGACCAAGTTGAACCCCTCATTGAGGAGAGTGACCGCATCGGTTTCTGCTTCTCCTACGCAGCTGAAATCAATGAAGAGCTCGACGGAGTCCCTATTGTCTTCTCTAAAGAGATAAAAGCCCCCGAAGTGATTGGGATGCCGGTGGGGCGTTCCCTGTTAGATGAACTGGGGCGGCGTGGTTACAACGTAGCTAAGAAGCGGGTCGCTGTTGTAAACGATACTGTAGCGACCCTCCTTGCTGGAAAAGTTGCCACTGGGGTCTCCCCCTACAGCGACTACATTGGGTTTATTTTAGGGACGGGGACCAACACCGCCTATGTTGAGAAGAACTCAAATATTGTAAAACTGGGAAACCTCCCTGCAGGGAGCCAGATTATTAACGTCGAATCGGGGGGGTTCTACCTAGTCCCGGGGGGGTTGGACCGCCGTTTCATGGACACCACCAAAAACCCCGACAACTACCACTTTGAGAAGATGATTAGTGGTGCTTATTTAGGGGCGTTTAGCCATGTGGTGGTTGAGCAGGCGATAGAAGAGGGACTTTTATCAAAGGAGTTTAAAACTAGGTTTGAACAAATTGCCCCCCTCAATACAACGCGTATGAGTCACTACCTGGAAGAGCCTCACAACCCCAATTACGATTTAGTGAAGTGTATTACCAATGAAGAGGATGCGACTGCCCTCTACATAATTTTAGATGCTATCATCGCCCGAGCCGCCAAGTTGACTGCCGTTAACATCAGCGCGGCACTCCTCAAAGGAGAGGGGGGGCGCAATCCTCGCTATCCGGTGTGTGTCAATGCCGATGGGACAACTTTTTATAAAACAGAGAACTTAGCCCTCTATACTAAATACTATCTAAGAGAGTTTTTAGACCAGAAGCACCATCGCTATGTGCAGTTTGTACAGATTGAGGATTCACCTACGATTGGGGCAGCGGTTGCCGGTCTATCGTTGACACTTTAAGGCACTCTTCTCTACCAACTCCCGTTGCCACTCAAGGAGGTAGTCGTGACGCTCTGGAGAGTCTCCCTTGGCATCAGCTAAAACCCTAAAGAGGGTTTCGGTGCCACTGGGACGCATCCAGATAAAGTCGCTATCTTCCCCTTGCTCGTCGATGAAGACAATCTTTAGTCCCCCCAGATAAGGAGGAGTCCTAAATTGGGCTCCCAAGCCAACCCTTAAGTGGGTCCCTTCGGTCTGTTCTACCCTGAAGGAAAAGATCTTAAAACGTTCTAAAAGCTCCCCTTTTTTCTCCTCAAACTGCTCTAAAAAGAGCTCTTCGTAGTGCCCCTTTAACTCACCAATTGAGGCTGTATCAACATACATTACCCCCTTAGGGGAGAAGCTTTCGGTGGTGGTCCTCTTAGGGAGGGTCTCTAAAGCTCTCGCAATGGAGGGGGGACAATCCAAGCCTGTAATTAGGGAGAAGTTCGCCTTAGAACTGAGGAGTTTTATGAGGGCTACTAGCGTGTTGAGAGGGTCACGGACGCGACTCGGATAGGTTATACTGCCCCCATTTGACCCCTCTCCCAAAAGCCTAACATGCCACCCCTCATTGCGCTTCTGTTGCGCTAGAGCTACAACATTGGCTTCCCCTACTTCACTTCTAAAAACAGCGACCCCCAAACGGGAGGCAATCTTGTCGATTATTAACGAGGTGGGGCCGTTGACAACAATCGCCTCTTTTTTATCCCCCCTCTGGGAGAGGGTTAACTCAATAAGGGCAACTAGGGCAAACAGTTTTTGGGCACTTAAGGTGTGGGTTTGACCACTCTTTTCATCGCTATAGACAATATTCCCCCTATCCCCATCGTTATCGGGGACATAACCGAGGGTGAAACTATTATCGGTGGAGTGTTGGACAGTTAACGCATCCTTACAAAGATCTAAAGCGACCCCTTCTGGGACTATTTGGTGGACAATTTCTCGAGGTCTGTCGTTGATAAAGTGACATTTGAGCCCCAAGTTTTCAAAGAATTGGCGATCAATGGAGAGGGTACGGGCACTGCCATTGAGCTCTCCCACCAGCCCCAAAGGATTCTCCTTTAGCCCCTCCCTTATACCCCTTAAAACCTCTTCAATTTCACTGCCATTGGCGAGGGTTTTAAAAGCTAATGCTGTGTAGGTCTCTTGAGCTCTCTTTTTTTCCTCTCCAATTCTCTCCAGAGTTGAGCGATAAAGCTCTAAGTCGAGCCTATCTATCTCCTCTTTGAGCTTTTCAACGCTCTTGGGCCTCTTTAAAAGGTGGTTGAAGTGGGTGAGTATTTTATCAGACTCACCTCCACTCAACACCCCTCCGTTATAACCAAACTTAAAGCCGTTGTGCCCTATTGGGTTGTGGCTAGCTGAGATGTAGATAAAGTGGTTATCTGAGGCGTAGGCCATAATTTCGGGGGCAGCAACGATAAAGAGGTGTTTAACCTCCACCCCAAGGCTCAATAAACGTCGGGCTACAATGTCACCAATAATTGGACCAGTGGGTCGCGTATCAATTCCTAAAACTACTCTGTGAGGCCGTTGAGCCCAATAGAACGCTTCGGTTGCCAAGGCTACTAAGTAGGCATCTGCACCCCTTATTTCACTACTAAAGCTCTCTTCGTCTCCCCCTAGGGCGAATACTTTACGCCAGCCTGAAGCCCCTTTTAACATCGTATTGGAGGCCTCAATAATTGCCTCAATCGATGGCGGGGGAGAGGGGAGGGGCGAGATTCCTAAATTGGCAACTGCAAGTTGTGTCGAGCGCTCGATATAGAACATTAATCGATTATAACTCTCTTGCGCCGAGGTAACAAGACTGGTAGTATTGCACTGATGAAAACAATGATTACCATCCACGATTTCTCGTGCCACTCAAAGAGCTCTTTGACGGTTGTTCTGCCAGCTTTAAGTGCTTTGGGAATCGACTATTCGGTCCTCCCTACGGCTCTCCTTTCGACCCAAACCGATGGGTTTGAGGGGTATGCCTACCTCGATTTAACCCAATTCATGGAGGAGACCATACTCCATTGGGAGAGGCTGGAGATAAAATCGGATGCCCTCTACAGCGGCTTTTTGGGGAGTGAACAACAAATTGGAGTTGTCCAGAAAGTTATAGAGTGGCAAAAGGGGAGAGACGCTAACTTCTTAGTGATAGTTGACCCCGTCCTTGGTGATAAAGGGGAACCTTATGGGCCGGTAACGCAAGCCCTAATCAACAAGATGGGAAATTTAGTTAAAAGTGCCACTGTTATAACTCCGAATACTACCGAGGCAGCCCTCCTCTTAGGTGAGACCTACCAAGAAGGTCTTACTGTTGAAGAGGGATTAGAGTGGGCTAAAAGGTTGAGCCAGATGGGACCAACAAAGGTTGCCATTACCAGTATTATGGAGGGAGGAGATGGTGTTGTAGTTGCCTACGATGCCTCTAGTGGGGCGTCGTCAATTGCTAAAGAGCACTATTTGCCAATCTCTTACCCCGGGTGTGGGGACCTTTTTGCCTCAATTTTAGCCGCCCAGTTGGTAAAGGGAGTAGAGTTTTTAGAGGCAACAAAAAAAGCCTCCTCCCTTGTCTCCCAAGCGGTAGCCCTCGCGTATGAGGCTAAAAGAGAGCGCAACCTTGGAATCTCTGTTGAACTTATAATCCCCACGCTGGTGGAGTGCCGCTGATGATTTTAGTGGTCGCCTCATCTCCCCTCGAGCTGAGCGGGGTGGAGTCTCTCTCCCCTCCACTAAAAGATAATTTCAAAGCACTCACCGTTGGTGTAGGGAAAATTAATGCAACTCTCAACACCCTCCAAGCCATTCATAGATATTCCCCCTCGCTAGTTGTTGCTGTTGGCAGTTGTGGAGCTATCAGGGAGGAGCTAGAGATTGGTGACTTCATCTTCCCCAACAGGGTCGTCCAGTGGGATATCGACCTCGAGCGTTTTGGGTGGTCCCGTGGAGCTCTCCCTTCAGCTAGTGGGGAGATTGAGGGGGTACTAGAGCTCCCCCCTTTAAGTGTAGACTACTCCTCCTACCAGGGAAGAGGGGTGAAACACAGCCTAACTCTCGGGAGCGGGGATCGCTTCCTGTTGCGACCAGAGCGGGAGGAGATGGGGTGGTTAATTGATGAGTTGGACCTTTGGGCGGTCGATATGGAGAGCTACGGGGTGGTGAAAGCTTCCCGTGAGATGGGCATTGAGGTGATGGTGGGGCGCTTTGTGAGTGATGATGCGAGGGGACGCCGCCCCAAAAACTTCCAAAAGATGATTAAAGAGGCTTCAAGTGACCTCTTTACACTCATCGCTCAATCTATAATGGAGAGGGAGAAGTCCCCTATAATCTTGTAAAGTTGACCATCTTTGACCACTTTTAGGTCTCTTTTGGGGAAGTGCTTTGGCAAATTCTCTTTTAAAAAATCAAAGGCTGCCTGGTCAATTGCTGAGCGCATCTCAGGGTCAACTTTCTCCAAAGTAGAGACCTCAACATCGACGAGATAGCCCCTCCCATATTCACTGCCAATTCCTAAAGTGAACTTTGTTCCGGTACTAAAAAGGCCGTCATAGGCAACCCTAGCGGCTTTCCCCCGGGGAGGGCGGTTGGGGTGGAGGTTGTAGATCCCCTTAAACTTATCCTCGAGGTGGTTGTCTAGTTCATCAAAGAGGAGTCGTAGGCGATTCTCCAACACTCGCTGTTGGTGGCTCATTAAACTCATGCAATCCCCTTTGAGTTAATATTACGTTGAGTCAATGGGAGGCAGAATGTTTCAAGTTTCTCCCTATTCTCAAAGAAGATCTGATTAGCCCTCTCAATCATTTGTCCTAAAACTAGAGGGTCAGTTTCGTCAAGCTTAATTTTACGCTCTAAAGCTCCATCGATGCGCACATATTCTAAGTCATCGATTGCAGAGGCAATCTCATCAGATGTTTGCATCTGGGAGGTTGCATAAACTTTATAAATTGGTGTTCCTCGGGTGGGGTCAAACCATCCAATAACACCATTTAGCCCCTTATTAACCTCTTTGGGGGGAGTCGTTCCCCCCGTACTAAGGGAGAGGATATGGAATCGTTTTGCATCTGGATATAATCTTTTAGCTTCACGATAGGCGTAGAGGACCGGATTGTTAGCCACCACCCCTCCATCAATTAGGGAGATGTGAGAGGCACTCTCTTCATCGTAGATAGTGGTGGGAGAGAAGTAGGTGGGAGCAGCTGAGGTAGCTCTTGCTGCCAAACGCATCAAAGTTTTAGGAGTTTTATAACTACTTAAGATGTGGGGACGATTGTTGGTGTAGTCGTAAGTGACAACCATAGTGGGAGTCAGAGCCTCGCCTAAGGTTGTCTCCTCAAAGAGCTCCTTTAAGAGGGCATTGAAAGAGATATCATCGTACTTTTGGGAGAAGAGTTGCCC
>Ga0172377_10001741_pt1 | contig 22136 bp, 12 predicted proteins | sample Pumphouse3metaG_FD_119749 | JGI IMG/M metagenome (GOLD analysis project Ga0172377, IMG submission 119749) | Leachate microbial communities from a municipal landfill in Southern Ontario, Canada - Pumphouse #3 metaG | ecosystem: Engineered > Solid waste > Landfill > Unclassified | place: Canada...
CATTCCGTTTACAAGTAGTGCTATAGATCCTTGTGATACTTCTTTGTCCCAACAAGAACCGAAGATTCTAGTATCAGGTGTTGTTGTTGATGAGTCGGGCGAAAGCCTGATTGGGGCTACTGTTGTAGAAAAAGAAGTTGCAATAAATGGAACGATTACCGATGTGGACGGTCGTTTCACGTTAAGTGTATCCCCAAATGTTACGTTGGTAATAAGTTACATTGGTTATCAGAAAATAGAAATTGCTGCCCGGAAGGATATGCGAATCGTAATGAAAGCTGATGTTGCCAATCTGGAAGAAGTAGTGGTAGTAGCTTACGGGGTACAAAAGAAAGTTTCGGTAATTGGTTCAGTTGCTTCTGTTAACCGAGAAGACCTGATGAAATCATCGTCCCCTAATCTTAGTTCCGCTTTGTCGGGGAAACTGCCAGGGTTAACTACCATTCAAACTTCAGGTGAGCCTGGGCGCGATGATGTTACAATGTTTTTGCGCGGAGCTGCTACAACAAACGGAACCAGTCCGTTAATTATGGTCGATGGAGTAGCTGCTGAAAATATGCGTTCGATTGATCCGAATGAAATTGAAAGTGTATCCATTTTGAAAGATGCATCTGCTACTGCTGTATTTGGTGTACGTGGAGCTAATGGTGTAATTATGATTACTACTCGCAGAGGCGAAAAAGGAGGTTCAAAAATTAATACAAATGTTGAATTTGGTATGCAGGAGATTGCATTCAAACCAGAGCGTTTGAATTCATGGGACTGGGTGAGATTGCGTAATGAAGCATTGGTAAACGACGGAAATGCTCCTGAATTTGATAGCGAAGATATTGCCAAATATGATTCCTGGAAAAAAGAAACTCCGACTGATGGCGATTTTTATCCGAATAATAACTGGCAGAATATCCTTTTTCGGAACTATGCGCCCATGACAAGAGCTAATGTTAATATTAGTGGTGGCTCCGAGAAACTGCAATATTTCATAAGCGGGGGGTATCTTAACCAGGGAGGAATGTTCAATGTTGAATCGAAGTCAAAACTTGGGTATGATGCGCAGTCAACATTAGATCGTTATAATTTTCGGTCGAATATTGATTATAAAATTAATCAGTCGGTAAAGGTTTCGTTGAATACCTCTTCATACCTGGAACGGATAAATGGAACAACAACCGACATGTCTACTGTGTTTTATAATGCACTTACATCTCGTCCTACATCTATCTATTTAACTCCGGAGGAAGCTTATGCAACAGATGCCGTTCGTATATTTCCTATAGCTTCTGGCTTGTCTGTTGAAGATCCTGCGAATAGCTCGTTAAGTGCTTTTCCTCTTATAAACCGGTCTGGTTACCAATTGGAAACAAGATCGGGAATCAATATTGTTGGAGGATTAGATATAGATCTTGGTTTTTTAACAAAAGGTTTGTCATTAAAAGGACAAGTTTCTTTCGATTCAAAAGGAATTGGAAATACAATAGGGAGTCGTTCTTACACATGGTACACTTACCAGACTTTGGCCGACGGAAGTCATTTGTTTTTGAATCGTAGTCCCAGTGTTGATGATGAAGATGGTCCGATTAAACTTAGCAAATCGTCGGCTTCGTACTGGATCGTTAATTTACAGGCACAGTTAAATTATTCACGCACCTTTGGTGAAAAGCATAATGTAACCGGGATGTTTCTAGCTCAGCGGGATATTAAGGAAGCGAATGCAAGTTCAGGAGATATGTTGCTCCCATATAATGTAATTGGTGTTGCCGCGCGTGCGACTTATGATTATAACAGAAGTTATTTTGCTGAAGTCAATATCGGCTATAATGGTTCAGAACAATTTTCTCCTGATAAACGCTTTGGGTTTTTCCCCGCTGTATCAATCGGATGGTTGGTTTCGAACGAAAATTTTCTGAAATATAATCCTGTTTTTAAAAAGGTTAAGTTAAGAACATCGTGGGGAAAAGTAGGAAATGATGCTTTTGGTTCTGCTCGTTTTCTTTATCAGGACAACATTAGCCAGGTTTCTGTTGGAACCTATAGTAAAGGTGATCGTTGGTTGTCACCTAGTTTAGGATATCAGTCAGATGGTACAGGTTTGGGCTGGGGATATAAAATAACAGAAAGCTATATCGGAAATAAAGATATTACCTGGGAAACTGCCGAAAAGCAGAATTATGGAATAGACGTTAGTTTTTATGACGACATTTCTTTTTCGTTTGATTATTTTGTTGAAAACAGGAAGAATATCCTGCTTGTTCCGCAAAGTACCCCAATGTTGCAGGGATTACCTTCTTCTGCTCTGCCACTTATGAATAAAGGGAAGGTAAAAAACCATGGGTTTGAAATGGTTCTGGGATATCAGAAAAAGCTGGAGAATGGATTATCATTTTCAGCGAATATGAACTTCAGTTATTCAAAAAACAAAGTGCTTGATTACGACGAAACATTGTTGGGTGAAGATTATGCTTATCGCACACGTACTACAGGATATTCTCTGGGACAAAACTGGGGGTATATTATTGACTATTCGCATGACATGGTTAAAGGGAAAGACGGTAGCGGTTTCTTCTATAGCGACGAAAGTATTAACCTAACTGGACTTACTTATGAAGGAGTAGGTACTCCTGAACCGGGAGATTTTATTTATAAAGATTTGAATAATGATAATATTATTAATGACCGTGACATGGCTCCGATAGGCTACTCATCGTTGCTTCCCCGAATAAATTATGGGATTTCATTATCTGCAAGTTTGAAAGGTTTTGATTTGTCTGTGTTGTTTCAAGGAGTTGGGAAATACAGTAAAACCTATTCGGGAGCGGGTATTTATGAAAGTGCAGGTAACTTTTATAAAATGCATTTACAACGTTGGAGCGAAGAACGCTATGCCAACAACGAAAAAATATCTTATCCTCGTCTTTCAAGCAGTGGTGGTCCAAGTTTGCAGCCTAACAGCTTCTTTATAATGGACGCTTCTTTTTTGCGGTTGAAAAATGCAGAGGTCGGTTATACTTTACCTGTATATGTTAGTAAAAAGATTGGCATTTCGGATGTTCGCTTCTATTTAAGAGGAAATAATTTATACACATGGTCTCATTTAAAATCAGGTAGTTTCGATCCAGAACAGAACAGCCCTACGGCGTATCCTACAATGAGAAACTATAGCATTGGTTTGAATATCACATTTTAACAGTTAAAATTCAACGGAAATGAAACGTAAAATAAATATATATATACTTGTTTTTTTACTGGCTCTTGGGGCTTGTAATAAAGCACTGGATGTTTCTCCTGACGGTCGCTTGTCTCTAGATCAGGTTTTTCAGGACGAAGACCTTACGAAAGCATACTTTAGCAGTTGCTTCGATTATCTCCCAAAAAAAAGTTTGCGATATTATTTTTGGACGAGCTATCCGGTAGCATTAAGTGATGAATCCTGGGATTGTACCGACGGTTCAGGTGCTGGTTTTGCCCATGCAATTACCGGGAATATTACTACTACCGATTTTTATCTTGACATACGAAGAGATGTTGTAGATACCTACTCCGAAGGAGGCTATTGGCAGTTGTATTGGGGTCAGATCAGGGTTATTAATACTTTCTTAGACCGGGCAAACACTGCGGCTATTAGCAGTGAAACAGACCGTGACCGATGGATTGCAGAGGCGCATGTTTTACGCGCTTATTTATACATGGAGCTATTGAAGTGGTATGGTCCTGTCCCGATAGAGAAAAATCCATACGGGCTGAGTTTTGACTATTCAGAATTGATACGTCCTTCATTTGAAGAATGTGCCCGTTTTATTGTCGAAGATTGTGAAACAGCACTTGAATCAGAAAACCTGCCCTGGAGATTAACAACGCTTAATGAAAAGATCCGAATGACAAAAGGCATTGCAATGGCCATTAGGTCAGAAGCTTCGTTGTTTGCTGCCAGTGTCTACAATAATGGAGGCAAAGATTTGTGGAGTTGGGCTTATACAATTAATAAAGACTGTTTGGAGCAGTTAAAAGCTAACGGTTACGAACTATATACGGAGTGCCGGAACAAGGGGCAATACAACGATAATGCATATATGGAATATTTTACGTTGAATAATTACATAGGCACATCACCCAGCGACAAGGAAACAATTTGGCAAAGTACCGAAGGATATTGGCCCGATCCTTACACCAATCCGCTTTATGATATTATTGGCGCACCGGTATTGGGTAACAGCCAGCTATCTATTGTCCCTTCTCAAGAGTTAGTTGATGCATATGATATGCTGGCTACTGGAAAATCGGTTTTAGATTTGGCTAACCCGTATGAAGATGAAACACATTTAGTTCCTAATTATAATGCGAACAGTGGATATGACAAAGCAAATCCTTACGAAGGAAGGGATCCACGTCTTTATGCCACCGTATTTTATAACGGGAGTCATGTTTTGCTGGGCACTACTCCTGCAACTGTAGAAACCTATGTTGGAGGAAACAGCGAAATACGTTCCAGCGGAAAAACAAATACACGAACTGGTTACTATTGGCGTAAAAGAATGGTTAACGGAAACTGTAAAGCTGCTGGTGTAGCCGGATATGATGGAAGATTCCGTTTTTATCGTTTAGGAAAAATTTATTTAAATACTGCAGAGGCAGCTATTGAAAGCGGGAATATTGACAAAGGTTTGGAATGTATAAATGAGATTCGTCATCGTGCAGGTTTCTCACCTTCTGTTGATGTGTCAGCTAGCAGCAAAGAGGATGCTCGTTTATTGGTTCGACACGAACGTCAGGTTGAATTTGCATGCGAAGAGGATCGTTATTTTGATGCAAGGCGTTGGACGTCTGCCGATGAGAACATGGAAAATGAAAAATTTGCAACAGGTATGAAGATTACCAAAAACAACGATGACTCATTTTCTTATACGAGATTTATTTTGGGGTCAGACGGAAGTAATCCGAGTAAAATGAGTTACGAGAAAAAGTGGCACGTATATCCTATTCCGGCAAACGAGGCTGCAATTCTTGAGAACAAGACTGGAAAAAAATGGCAAAATGCAGGTTGGTAATCAGAGAAATTGAATTAAAATGAAAAATAAAATAATCATGCTTTTGTGCATCCTTAGCCTGTTTGTGAACAGTGAAAGATGCCTAGCGCAAGTTAAAGAAATTGTATCTGGTACGGTACAAAATGACAGAAATGAACCATTGGAGGGAGCGATTATTTCTATTCCCGACAATCCGGAATACGAAACAAGTAGTGATAAAGAAGGAAATTTTATTATTGAAATTCCCCGAGAAATCAATATTCTAAAATGCGAGCTATCTGGATACCGTGATCAAGTAGTGAGGTTCTCCGGACAAGTACCCGTGGAGATAAAACTATTGGCTGATGTGGCCAGACAGGATAACCGGTTAGTGGTTGCCATGTTGCAAACCGAAAAAAAGGGAGATTATACTGGTGCTATTTCTCTGGTTTCAGGGAGTGAACTGCAAAACACTCCCAGTAGCGGATTATCTGGTACATTAACCGGGCGTTTGGCCGGGCTTACTGCCATTCAGTCAACCAGTGCTCCAGGTGATGATGGCACGTCAATGTATATTCGCGGACTAAACTCGATAAACGGGAATACACCTTTGTTGGTAATTGATGGTATTCCTGCTCCTTTGTTAGATATGAATATACTGGATGTAAACATTGTAGAATCGGTTAGCTTGTTAAAAGATGCAGCAGCAAAGGCTCTATACGGTCCCCGTGCTTCTTCGGGCGTTATTTTAATTACAACCAAACGAGGCGAAATAGGTTCTACAAAAATAGATGTAACGGCTGATTTTTCGTTGCAGCAAGCGACTCAAACACCCGAAACTGTTAGTCCGGCCCAGTATGCTTTAATGCGTAATCAGGCGTTGATTAACGATGGAAAATCACCTCTTTATTCGCTTTACCAAATAGCGGCCTTTTCAGATGGAACAGCTCCGGGGCACGATTGGTACAAAACTTTTATGAACGATATGGCGTTCATGCAACGCTTCAACGTTAATATTAGTGGAGGGAATAACCGTGTAAAATATCTCATTAATGCCGGGTATCTTCATCAGAATAGTCTGATTGAATCTATCGAAAACGACGATTATGATCCGGCGCTAAAGTTAAATCGGTTTAATGTATTGGCAAATATAGATGTAACGCTGAATCGTTATCTGACATGCTTTTTGAATACAAACGTTAACATCGACCGGTTGAATCAGGGATATTACGGTCAGGGAAGCATTATGAATTCGATTTACAGAATGGCACCTGTTGTACCTGAAGCAGTAGATGAAAACGGACGCGTAATTACTACCGAATACAATGAATTCCCTACTTATGGTATGATTAATCGTTCTGGTTATTCGCATCAGACAGGAATTAACCTGAATGTGGCCTACGGAATGAAACTCGATCTGGGATTCTTAACAAAAGGTTTGAGTACAAAAGGAGTGGTGGGTTACGAAGCTAATTATCAGGGAACTATATATGGAGGAACAGATTACCCAAGGTATGCAGTTGGTGAAAGTACATTGTTCGAAACTCATGTAGCACTTCCTATTAGCCTGACAAAAAGTTCTGATATGCGTTATTTTATCAACTTCCAGGGATTTATTAATTACGACCGTGTTTTTGATAAAAAACATGAAATTAACTCGTTTGTTAGTTATTTCAACGAAAACATGATGAAAAACGGGGACTTGCCATATGATCGTATTTCGTTGATGGGACATGTTAAATATGGTTACGATTCTCGGTATTATCTGCAAGGAGATTTCACCTATGATGGCACCGAGCAGTTTAAGCCCGGAAATCGCTTCAAATTCTTCCCAACGGTTTCTGCCGCATGGGTTGTTTCTAACGAAAAATTTATGGAGAATACAAACTGGCTTACTTTTCTGAAACTAAGAGCATCGGCAGGGTGGTTAGGAAATGATCAGATTGCAAGCACACGTTTCTTATATTCAACAGACGTTAGGTATGCATTGTCTGGCTACCTGCTAAGTCAGTATTATGCAGCTCATACGGTAGAAGGCATGCAGGGAAACCCATATATCCAGTACGAAAGGTCGTTTCAGCAGAATTATGGTGTAGATTTGGCTATCTTCAATTCTCTGGAAATTAACTTCGATTATTGGTATGTAAAACAAAGTGATATGGCAATTCAGGATCAGAGTATTTCTTTGGCACAGGGAATTGCAAGCAGTTACCTTCCTTATGAGAACCTTGGTAAAATGAATAATAAGGGGTTTGATACAGAACTTTCTTATACCAAAATATTAAATAGCGGATTAAAGGTAAATGTGAAAGGAAACATTGGGTATAACAAAAATGAAGTAACAGAGGTAAGAGAATTGAACCGTAAAGCCAGTGGGTATTTTTATCCTTATAGAAAAACCGGTTATTCCGTTGGGCAACAATTTGGTTATTTAATTGATTACTCAGATGGAAATGGTTTTTACAACAGCCAAGACGCTATTGATAATAGCGGACTTCGTTATTCAGGAGCTACTCCCCGTCTGGGAGATTTTGTTTACAAAGATTTAAACGACGATGGAATTATCGATGAACGTGACCAAGCTCCGATAAACAATGCCAAAACATTACCTATAATCACATATGGGGCTTCAGCTAAACTGGAATACAAAAATTTTGACTTCTATGTTTTACTGCAAGGCGTGTCGGGGCAATCAACTTATTACAGTGGATGCGGTATTTTCGATAATTGTAACCAGGGAGTTTATACCAATTTACATCGCAATGCGTGGACCCCGGAACGTTATGTCTCAGGCGAAGAAATAACTTACCCTGCACTAACAACCGGTAGTTCTTACAGTTTGCAGAGCAATGAATTCTTTTATTCAAAAAATGATTATTTAAGAGTGAAAAATGTTGTTTTGGGATACACGATTCCAAAGAAAATGGTTGGTCGTTTGAAAGTTAGTAATATGAGGGTATATTTGAGTGGATCGAACATACTCACATTTACTTCGCTAAAGTTTGACAATATAGACCCGGAACGAAGTTCTTTCTCGGAATATCCTGTTTACCGGACATTTAATGTAGGGCTTAATTTGAATTTCTAAAAAATGATAGTTATGAAAAAATATAAATTAATACGTTGGTTCCTTCCTTTTTTGCTTTTGTTTGCCGGATGTACGGAAATAGAGACGCATTTGGACGGGCGTACTGATTATAGCGACTTGTTTACCACAAACAGAAAAACCTATTCTTATTTGAACCAATGCTATAGCTGGCTTTTAAATTATGGCATGAACTATAATTATACAATGTTGGCCGGATGTACTGATGAGGCTAAAGATGCCTGGGATTTACATAATGGTCTTACCCGGCAATGGAATGAAGGACAATTATCTCCTTTCAGTAATCCGCTGGAAGAAGTCACCGGAAATCCGCAGAATTATTCTTATTATTACGAGGGAATTAGGGTGTGTAATATTTTTCTGGATAATATAGATGATGCAATTGTATATTCCGATGATATCCGAAATAGTTTTAAAGCTCAGGTTTTAACATTGAGGGCTTTTTATTATTTACAACTGATAAAACGCTATGGTGGAGTTCCTTTGATAACAACTTCAGAGTATGATTATACGAAAGCTAAAAGGGCCACTTTTGGTGAGTGTGCCCGTCAAATACTTGCTGATTGCCAGACAGCTGTTGATATACCGGATGTGGAAGAATGGGGATGGCGTTCGCTGGATAAGGAAAATTACCGGAAAGTAATGACAAAAGCAATTTGTGCGGCGATACGTTCAGAAGTAGCTCTGTATGCATCCAGCCCTTTGTATTACGACGGAACAATAAGTTGGCAGGAAGCAAGCGAAATTACCAAAGAAGCGTTGGCTGACTGTCTGGCCAATGGGTATGAGTTGTACAAAAAGCAACCGGATGCTGCAGCCGGATATTCTCCTTATGATGTTTATTTTTATTCGAGATCGGATTTACCGGTTGTAAACGACAAGGAAACAATTATGGAAGTATCCGGACAGATGTACATGTGGAATTATGCCGGATTACCTACAAATTCGGGGCAGAGTGATGCCGGAGCTTGTCCTTCGCAGGAATTGATAGATGCTTATGAAACTATTGACGGGGTTTCTGTTCTCAACCAGGAAAATCCATATAATGACGATAGCCACCTTCAGCTAAATTTTAACACTGCAAACATGTTGTATAACGAGGCAGATCCTTATTCAAACCGAGATCCGCGCCTGAAGGCTTCCATTTATTATCATGGTTCAAAATTAAATTTGGAAACAGGAACATTGGTATCAACTAAAGAAGGCGAAAATTGCGCATTGAATTCGAATAATGCCCGATATACATGTACCGGTTATTATACACGTAAATTTTCTCATTATAAATCGGGCCGGTCAGGAAACTTAGATGGCTTTTTCAAAGAGTTTCATTTGGCTGAGTTATATCTGAATTATGCCGAGGCAGCAAATGAGGCTTCAGAATCTGGAATTGCACCTGATGAAGCGGTTGATGCGGTAAATGTAATTCGTGACAGGGTAGGAATGCCCGGAATTATGTACGGTTTGACGAGTGATGAATTTCGTTATCGCGTTCGTAACGAACGACGGGTAGAACTGGCTTTTGAAGAACATCGTTTCTTCGATGTACGCCGATGGAAAATTCTTGGCCAAACCGATCGCGTGATAACAGGTATGAAAGTGAATCAGGATGGAAGTTTCACCCGGTTTGTTGTAGATGATAGCAGAAAAGCATATACCGATAAATATCTTTTGTATCCGATACCAGGAGACGAAGCCATTCGTTTACAAAATGCATCAGGTGTTTATTCACAAAACCCGGGATGGTAGTTTGCCAAAACAAGCTTTGCATATAAAATAAAAGAGCACTGGTAATATTATGATTCATTTTGTGTAATTGATATTATCAGCGTTCTTTCTTTTTAATTTTCTGATTTGAGAGATGATAGGTGTTTAGATACCTTTTTATTGATATATTGAAAAAACAGAACCAATGAAACGAGAATGACAGGTTTTTTCTCACAAAAGGATGATTATGTTTTATACGAGTTTCATGAGATGTCGGAAATTTTAAATTTAATTGAATGAATAAAATCATTTTATATTTTTTCTGTTTGCTGGTATTGATTACAGGAAGTTCATGTAAAACCAATAAAAAGTACGTAGATGTGTTTGTTGGCGAACCAACTGCAACGAGGCTAAACGCTATAGGCGCAGAGCTTGATCCGTACTTTTTTTCTCAAAACCTTACCCGAAATGACGGTTCGAAAGAATCTGACTGGCAGTATGTTACAAACAGGGTAGAAGCAATGGGGTTACAAAAATTGCGGGTAATGGTGTTACCTCAGTGGTACGAACCCCTTAATGATAACAGCAATCCGGAAGAAACCGATTTGAAAAGGTTTACATTTGATTCGCCTGAAATGCAATCGTTGTATAAAGTTCTTGATTTGGCGCAGGAACAAAACATGGATGTTTGCATTGTTGTTTGGGGCTGTCCGGTTGGTGTATCGATGCTGGACCCGGCTTATTCGCACGTAAAGACTTCTTTTATGGCCGATCTTGATAAAGAAGGGGCATGGATTACAGGACCTGTAGATTACGACGAGTGGGCAGAAAATTTCTCAACGTTGATTAATTATCTCATAGAAACAAAAGGATATACTTGTGTAAACGAGATTACCCCTATGAATGAGCCTGACGGAGGGTCATTACTTACATCAACTGAGTATATAAAAATGGCAAGGATACTTGATTTGCGCTTCAGAAAAGACGAGATAAGAGACAAAGTTAAGTTCAACCTTTCCGATAATACCGATACAAGGACTTTTTACTTAGCTGACTGTGCCGAGAATCTGGCAAATGTGGCGGATGTTTTTAATTCACATACTTATATTTTTGGGTACAATATCCCCAATGATTCCATTTTTAATTGGGAACGAAACAATGTAGCTATTGCAGCGCGCGCAGGCAAAAAACATTTGGTTGGTGAATTTGGTTCCAATCAATGTGTGGGTGCAACCAGGCAAAAAGACATTGATCTTTATGCACGGGGAGTATTAATGACCCGTTTGGTGCTAAACTTTTTAAATGCCGGTGCTGCCGGTGTGAGCTACTGGAGTCTGATAGACCAGTATTATGGTAAAGATGCCGATTATCAGCAAATGCAGCAGCTTGGATTATGGAAATACATAAAAGAAGCGTATAGTTCGGATTCGACTTATAACCGGATCAAATCAGATTATGAAGTTCGTCCGCAATACTACTCATATTCTTTATTAACTCGGTTTCTTAAACCGGGAGCTGAAATACATCCAATAGACTTGAATAATAGCTTTGCCGTTGGTTCAGCTTTCCTGAATAATAATGGAAAATGGACTTATGTATTTGCTAATGAGACGGACTCAGTAAAATTTATTGCCGTAAACAGCTCGTTGGGAGAAGGAACTTTCAAGGTTTTCAGATATGAGGAAAATGCTCTGCCGGAAGGTGACAACATGATTCCTTCGCTGGAAAGTGCAACCATAGTTAATGGAAAGCTTTGTGTTGAGATAAAAGCTAATACTGTTGTACTTTGTCAGCAACAGTAAAATTTAGTTTGATAAAAATTTAGATTGTAAATCAATGGATAAAAAAATAGTTGGAATAAAGATTCTTCCCGTAATGTTTGGTTTCTTTATTATGGGATTTGTTGATATTATTGGCATAGCAATAAGCTATGTCAAGCAGGATTTTGTTTTTTTGAACGATACGCTTGTGAATATGCTGGCCATGTCGTGCTTTTTTTGGTTCTTGGTATTATCGATACCAACCGGGATGCTAATGAATAAAATAGGTCGTAAAAAAACGGTACTCCTAAGTTTTATACTGAATATTGTTGCGCTTTGTATCCCTGTATTTGCTTACGACTTTACTTTTGTTATGATTGCTTTTGCATTTGTTGGAATTGGGAATACTCTATTGCAGGTTTCTCTTAATCCGCTGTTAACTGACGTTGTGGCTAAGGAAAAACTGACAGGAACATTAACCCTCGGGCAGTTTGTTAAAGCAATATGTTCCTTTCTGGGGCCCATTATTACCAGTTGGGCAGCAGGCATGTCCTTCGGCTGGAAACTGATATTCCCGATTTTTGCCATAACTTCTTTAATTGCACTTATTTGGTTGTGGTTTACTCCTATAGAAGAATCCGAAAAAGTAGCTACTGTATCGTTAGATGTTACATTGGGATTATTTAAAGATCGGTATATTGTTGCTTTTTTTATTGGGATATTTGTACTTGTTGGAGTAGATGTCGGAATGAATGCCACGTTCCCAAAGCTACTAATGGAAAAATGTAATTTGCAGCTAAGCGAAGCCGGGTTGGGGAATAGTGTTTATTTCTTTTCCCGTACTCTTGGTGCTTTAGGAGGAGGAATACTTTTGCTAAAGTACTCTGAAATTAAATTTTTTAAATACAGTGTATTCTTGGCTATGGTGGGTCTTGTCGCAATGCTTCTTTCCAGTAATTTATGGATAATACTTGTTTGTGTAGCTGTCTTCGGACTTGGTTATGCCAATCTTTTTTCTATCATTTTTTCCTTGTCGTTGAAAAGAGTTCCCGATAAAGCGAATGAGGTTTCATCGCTTTTGATAATGGGCGTTTCCGGAGGTGCTATCATAACTCCTATTCTCGGTCTTGCATCAGATTCTTTTGGGACTCAGGTTGCTGCTATTATTCTTATAGCCATTGTTTGGCTTTATATGATATATCTGATAGACTGGGTTAAAAAAATTGGAGCATTAAGAAATTAAGAAAACAGATTATTATGAACAGACTATTACACAAACTAAAGCTTTCTTTTTTGTTGTTGATTATATTCGTTGGTTGGTCAGTAGGTGCCAGATCACAACAGTCCGAAACAACATCGACGTCTTTAAATATTACTAAGTGGATAAATACTAATTTTGCGAAAGGCAAGATTCCTCCTTTCTCCTTTATATACAATGGAAAACACTCTGATGATTTTATTCGTACATGGCATTATTCCATAAAAAGGATTGAGAGTAATGAAACCAGTATTTTAAAATTCCGTTTTATTTATGAAAGCGGGAAAGACGGATTAAAAGTTGAGTGTGATGTGAACGAGTATACCGATTTTGATGCTGTGAAATGGATATTGAATTTTACAAATACAGGAACTGAAAACTCGAAAACACTCAAAGATGTTAAAGCAATTGATTTTGATTTTAAGTACAAAACAGCAGGAGATTTCAAATTGCATTCTATAGAGGGAAATCATATATCGAAAAGAGATTTTCATCCTTGGACAAAAATATTGAACCTTGGAGAAGAGCTTCAATTTGCCCCAACCGGTGGGCGTTCATCCGAAGAAACTTTTCCATTTTTTAATATTGAGTCGTCAGCCAATCAGGGCGTTGTTTTTGCTGTAGGTTGGTCAGGAACGTGGTTTGCTGACTTTGTAAAGAAAAATGATTATACAGTTTCTGTAAAGTCAGGTATGAAGTATTTTGAGAGTTATTTGAAAGCAGGTGAATCAATACGCACGCCAAGTATGGCTCTCCTTTTGTGGAAGGGCAAAGACCGGATGGAAGGACATAATAAGTTCCGCCGTTTTGTGTTGGCACACCAAAGCCGCAAGATAAACGGAAAGTTTGCTAAATATCCTCTTTCCAGTGGTTTTAATTACCGCGATCCTGCTCCTTGTACCGAATATTCGTGTCTGACAGCGGATTATGCAATAGCAATGATACGCCGTTACACTCAATTTGGACTAATACCGGAAGTTTACTGGCTCGATGCAGGCTGGTACACAGGGGCATCCGATTTCGAGCATGGGAAAACATGGGCTAATACTGTTGGTAACTGGACCGTTGATAGGGAACGTTTCCCTGAAGGATTGAAACCCATATCCGACGAAGCTCATAAAGTGGGGGCAAAATTTATGGTATGGTTCGAGCCGGAACGAGTTATCCGCGGAACACAGTGGGCCGAAGATCACCCCGAGTGGATGCTCGACATTCCAAACAGCAATAAGGACACTTATCTTTTGTTTGATTTGGGAAATGAAGAAGCCAGGGTGTGGCTAAGTAAATACATTGCCAGGATGATACGTGAAAACGGCATTGATTATTATCGTCAGGATTTTAACATGCAGCCGGATATCTATTGGAAAGCAAATGATGAACCCGGACGTATCGGAATAAAAGAAATCAGGCATATTGAGGGTTTGTATGCATTCTGGGATTATCTGTTAAACGAATTCCCTGATTTGTTGATAGACAATTGTGCTAGTGGAGGTCGTCGTATTGATTTGGAAACCATATCGCGCAGTGCTCCGCTTTGGCGTAGCGATTATTACCACTATGACGATCCTGATGGGTATCAATGCCAAACTTACGGGTTAAATTACTTCCTTCCATTGCATGGCACAGGTATTTTGCAAACAGATAAATATTCTTTCCGGTCGAGTGTTAGCAGCGCTTTAATTTACAATTGGAAAATTACCAACAAAAACTGGTCTATTACTGAAATGCAGAATTGTCTGAAAGAGTATGCTGAAATAAGACCTTATTATTACGAGGATTATTATCCTTTGTCAGGTATAGAAGACCTTACGCGCGATGATATTTGGTTGGCTTACCAAATGCATCGTCCATCCGATGACAGTGGTATAATTGTGGCTTTCCGCCGTTCAAAATCGCCCGATAATTCAATTGTTGTGAAGTTGTCGGGGTTAAATCCTGAAAAAACATACTCTGTAAGCAATTTAGATAACGATATTGTGTTTAGCAAAACAGGAAAAGAACTTATGTCGGGATTTGTTTTGAATATTGAACATGAGCGGGAATCATTGCTTCTGCATTATGATTAAAAATTTGAAAAATATGAAAACGAAATATTTGACACTTGTTATTCTTGCCTTTTTGGGCATATCTATGTATGGTAATGGGCAGGTAACTTATAAATTTAATCAAAAGCCGGTTGATATTGGGCGGTGGATTGATGGCAATTTTAAAAGGGGAAAAAATCCGCCTTTCTCATTCGTTTATGGAGATAAACCATCAAAAGACCTGATTCGTAAATGGGCTTTTTCTTCTGAAAAAACAAAAGATGCTGAAGCAAGAGTGGGTTGTTCTTATTCCTGGACCGATAAGGAAACAGGTCTGAAAGTGGTGTGTGAAGTAAAAGGATATCCCGATTACAATGCAGTTGAATGGGTGCTTCGGTTTACCAATACATCCGGCGTAGATTCTCCCGTATTGAAAGACGTTAAAGTTATTGACATGGATTTTCGGTATCCGTCGGAAGGTGATATAACTCTTTATTATGCCGATGGTACCCACGTTTCAAAGGCGGATTTCCATCCGCGTAAAAAAGTGTTGCTTCCTGGTGAAACCGTGAATTTTTCTCCTCAAAGCGGCCGTTCTTCCGATACTGCATTCCCTTTTTTCAATATCGAATCTCCTTCATCTCAGGGAGCTGTGGTGGCTGTAGGATGGACTGGAACATGGTTTACCGATTTCAAAAAGACCGGTAGCAGTAGTGTCGCATTAGCATCTGGAATGAAGTGGCTTGATACCTACTTGTATGGTGATGAGACTATTCGTACGCCAAGTATTTGTTTGTTGTTTTGGAATGGAGAAGACAGAATGATTGGGCACAACAAATTCCGTCGTTTTGTGCTGGAACATCAAACACATAAAATTAACGGAGTGCCAACGAAATATCCGGTTTCTACCAGTTTCAATTATGGAGACCCATCTCCATGTAATGAATATACTTGTATGACTACCGACTATGCCCTGGCTTTGATTAATAGGTACAAACGGTTTAAGCTGGTGCCTGAAGTCTTTTGGCTCGATGCCGGTTGGTATATTAAAGCAAACGATGTTGCTCATAATAAAAACTGGGCCAATACTGTGGGAAACTGGGAAGTTGATAAAAAGCGTTTTCCAGGAGGGTTGAAACCTATATCAGATGCGGTGCATGAAGCAGGAGCCAAATTTATGGTTTGGTTCGAGCCTGAACGTGTTATAAAAAAGTCGGACTGGGGGATAAATCTTCGAAAGTGGATGTTGGATGCCGAGGGCACAGATTCTTATCTTTTCGATTTGGGAAATAAAGAAGCGCGTGACTGGTTGTGCAAATTCATTGGTGATATGATGGAGGAAAATGGCATTGATTATTATCGTCAGGATTTTAATATGAGAGTGGATAATTTCTGGAGAGAAAATGACGAACCGGGCCGCATGGGAATTCACGAGATACGACACATAGAAGGATTGTATGCTTTTTGGGATTATATACTGAAACGGTTTCCTGAGACTATTATAGATAATTGTGCCAGTGGTGGCAGGCGAATTGACTTCGAATCAATTAAAAGAAGCGCCCCGTTGTGGAGGACTGATTATAGCTATGGGGAACCTATTGGTTATCAGTGTCATACGTATGGATTGAATTATTATCTTCCACTTTCTGGAACTGGTGTTGAGAAAAACGATCGATTTACATTTCGTTCAAGTCTTGGAACTTCTGTTATTTATAACTGGAAAATTACAGATGGAAATTCGTCTTTTACCGAAATGCAGCGTTGCCAGAAAGAGTTTAACGAGGTTCGTCCATATTTTTATGAAGATTATTATCCATTAACGACTGTAAAGGACATGACATCTAACAAAATCTGGCTTGCCTATCAGTTACTACGTCCATCGGACAATAGCGGTTTTGTTGTTGCTTTTCGCCGAGAAGATTCTAAGGATAGTGAAATAACAGTGAAGCTATCTGGTCTTCACCCGGAAAAGAATTATGTGGTAGAAAATTACGATACTAAAGAAACTATTTTAAAAACAGGAGAAGAACTATCTGTAGGATTGAGACTAACTCTGATTAGGCCACTTAGCTCTTTGTTATTAAAATATAGAATTTGTGAGGATTAGAGCAGTTTAATCTTATATCCGTTGTAGTTTTTAACTAGTTGTCTTTCTCTGAAAAAAGTTGACTCCTAAAACAGAGTTAAAGATTAAAAACGAAAAAGAAATGGGATATTACGAGAGGTATCGTAAGTATTATGCAAAAGCGACCAAAATGTATTTTGAAGAAGGATTTAGTTACAGACCTATCAGTAAATTAATCCCGGTAGCTGCAACTACAATTAAACACTGGTGCATTATCTTTGCAGAAGCAAATGGCATAAAAATGAGAAATAAAATTCACAAAATACACAAGTCAAATCTAAGAACACCAAAACTAACTGGCTTTCCATATGATATCTATAATAGAAATACAACAATCAAATTTCTCTTTAGCAACATCAATTCCTGCAAAATACTTTAATAGATCATTTATAATCATAACTTTGTAAACATTAGTAATAAATTTTTTCCCTTTTTTTCTATTGTTTTATACTTGATTATATCACAGAGGATATATCTTTAAGTATTATTCTAATTCTGGAAGAATCATTGAAGAGGGCGGGTCCTAATGCACTGTATCATTAATAATGTACTTAGCTATGATTGTGCTCTCACAACAATTAAAGAATTTTCAGTATAGAAAATTTTTTTTATTCATTTTTTATTAGAATTTTGTTTGTAAATATTGAGCCCACTCTTAAAAGTAAGTTTTTAAAAATTGATTATAAATAATGAGATACAACCTATTTATTAATAAGTAAATAGCATAAAGTTTAAAGCAATTATTTTAACTAGAACTTATAAATATTTGTATATCCGACTTTTCGGAGTGGGTTCAATATTTTATTTAAAATTTAATTCTGATTCAATCACCTGAATTAGAATATGAATTACTTTGATATGAATTTCCTGTATTCTGTCGGAATGAGGTGCAAAAGGAGCACATATGCTCACGTCTGCCTTGTCTGACAGTTCATTTTTTCCTTCCACAGTGAGGGCGATAACTTTCATCCCTTTTGAGTGCGCTGCATCAGTAGCGGCGAGAATATTTTTTGAGTGTCCGCTGGTGCTTATAGCCAGAAGTACATCTCCTTCCTGTCCAACTCCTTCCACATAACGTGAAAAAATATCTACAAATGAGAAATCGTTTCCTACGCATGTCATATATGCCGGGTCATTGATAGATATAGCAGGTAGTGGACGACGACTATTCCGGTATCTTCCTGTCAGCTCTTCGGCAAAATGGGTTGCGTCGCATAATGATCCTCCATTACCGCAACTAATAATTTTATTACCTTTTTTTATTGCTTTCGAACAAACTGATGCTGCCCTGGCAATACAGGAAACAGATTTTTTGTCATTAAGGAATTTTTCCAGACATTCCCTGGTTTCTTCCAGACTGTTTTTTATTATTTCTTCTTGCATTGCTATTAGATATTAAATTATGGTTTTCCCTTTTATAAATTTTTGAGAGTTTATTTTTCCAAAAGACAGAAGATTTTTAACATAAAAATATTTTCTAAATATAATAATTTACTTTTTAAAATATTGAAACACGGATGTTTTATAGGTTCGGAAAGAGAACTGAAACATTATTTAAATAGTATCCTTTATTTTACGATATTCTATAACATATCAGATCAGTCTTCTTTTTGTACTACCCTGATGAGTTTTTTAGTGTCGTATCCCCTTTCCCTGATTTTAAGAAGAATTTGGTTATAAAGAGATTCTTCTATCTGAGGTGTACGCGAAAGTATCCACAGGTAATTGTCAGAACTGCTTCCCACAACTGCCCACTTATAATTTTTGTCTAATTCCATGATTAAATAGTCTCCGTAAAAGAACATGAAAAAGGAAACTTTTAATTTTGATGGTACATTTAGATCCGGAATTTTTGCTTTTCCGGTTGCATATGATTTTTTACCGTCAAGATTTCCTTTAAAACCGGAATTTTCGACTTTTATTTTTCCATCTCTGCGATAGGAATATGTTGCCGTTACGCCAACCAGATCTTGCTCGAATTTATGATTAAAACGGGCTATTTCATACCAGGTTCCGAGGTATTTGTTTATATTAAAAGACTTGACCACTGTTTTGTCAATTCCTGTGATTTCATTTTTACAGGAAACGGTTAAAAGTATTAAGGAGAAAAGGATAGTCATGATTTTTTTCATTATTTATCAGTCTTTATTATCAAATGATATATCGTAAACAATATTTTCTTTCGGGGAAAATTATTTATTAACCTAAAATCCGCAGGTAATTATCTATTAATCATCTATGTAACTTCAAATAAGTCGTAATTCTCAATTGCCATAGCTGATTCTATGTTTCAATCTAATTATTTCCTGTTTTATCGTTATTTGAATGCTCATTAAGTTACTTTCTTTAGGAAATTAAGTATGAATTTAATTCTTTTTCCCAATTTTGTGTCTTTAGTTTCTTGTATTTTTCGACTTTTGATAAAATTTTTAAACGTATGACAAAATTATTAACGGTTTTGATTTTGCTTATTTATGTGACAATTATTAATACTCAGGCACAGGAAAGTTCCGTTATTTCTAAAAACGCTGTGATTAAGGAATCAGGGTCCGGTTTTGTTTTTACTGAAGGTCCGGCAGTAGCATCGGATGGACGTGTGTTTTTTACTGATCAGCCCCAAGATCGTATTTATATCTGGGACGAAAAGGTAGGAATCTTATTATATAAAGAAGGAGTAGGTCGTTCAAACGGAATGTATTTTAATAGTAATGGGCAACTTGTGGCCTGTGCGGATGAAAAGAATCAGTTGATTTATTTTGATCAAAATAAAAAGATGGTGAGAATTTACGACGGGTTTGACGGGAAACATCTGAATGGTCCCAATGATTTATGGATTTGCCCCCAGGGTGGAATTTATTTTTCCGATCCTTATTATCAGCGTAGCTGGTGGTCTGAAGGTCATTCAGAAATTCAGGATGTTCGCGGAGTGTATTTTTTAAGTTCTGATAAAAAAATTACCATTGTAATTGATGATTTAGTAACACCCAACGGACTGGTCGGTACGCCTGATGGAAAAACTTTATATGTGTCAGACATAAAATGTGAAAAAATATGGAAATATGACATAATGCCTGACGGAAAACTGACAAACAAAACTTTTTTTGCTCCTTATGGTTCTGACGGAATGACTATTGATAATAAAGGGAATATATATCTCACAAATTCAAAAAAAGTGCTGGTGTATAATCCTGAAGGTAAATTAACAGATGAAATCGAATTTCCTCAAAAACCGGCAAATGTTTGTTTTGGAGGGAAAAATAGAAATATACTTTTTGTTACTGCACGAACTGGTGTTTATACATTGAAAATGAAAGTAAAAGGAGTTAATTAATATATTAATGGGCTGAATTGTGTGATAAAAAGTTTTTGGTGTATTGGGTTTTGGTTTGATTTCATACATTTTTATAAGGGGATATGTTCTAAAAACGGCACTAAAACGGCGCTATGCTAAAAAAATAAGGGTTAAGCAATTATGCCTAACCCTCTGATATTAAATATGTCGGGATGACTAGATTTGAACTAGCGACCCCACGCCCCCCAGGCGCATACTCTAACCAAACTGAGCTACATCCCGAAATTTTAATGGGTCAAAAGTATATAAACCATGCCATACTTCAAAATTATTTTTTAATTTAGGGAATGAATTTTTGTCTTTACTGTCGATAACAAAGGTATTATGTTGTAGTATAGGGCAAGACGAATTTTATTAGTGGTATTAATTTTGTGGATAAAATGTTCTGAAAAGATAAAAATTATATAAAAAACATGAAACAGGGAAACATTATAGCATCGGAGAATGCTGAAAAAATAAAGTGTCTGATTGTAGGGTCCGGACCGGCCGGATATACTGCTGCTATTTATGCGGCTAGGGCTAATCTAAAACCGGTTATATATGAAGGTCTTCAGCCCGGAGGGCAGCTTACAACGACTACAGAGGTGGAGAATTTTCCCGGATATCCGAATGGTACTACCGGTCCAGGGATGATGGATGATATGAAGAAACAGGCAGAACGTTTTGGTGCTGAAATTCGTAGCGGAATGGTAGAAAGCGTTGATTTTTCGGAGGGGAAACATATACTTAAGCTTGATGACGATAAAGTAATAGATGCTGAGACAGTTATTATATCAACCGGGGCTTCTGCAAAATATCTGGGATTGACTGATGAAAAGAAGTACGCCGGAGGTGGCGTTTCTGCATGTGCTACCTGTGACGGATTTTTCTACAGGGGGAAAGATGTTGCTGTAATTGGAGGTGGAGATACCGCTGCTGAAGAGGCAATTTATCTTGCCGGTCTTGCAAAGAAGGTATATCTTATTGTTCGCAGGGATCAGTTGCGTGCCTCCAGAGTAATGGCTGCCAGAGTTGAGAAAGTACCTAACATAGAAATTTTATGGAAACATCAGACTAAAGGGCTTTATGGAGATGGTGTAGTAGAAGGAGCTGTACTTCTTAAAAATAAAGGAGCGAAAAATGAATCAGAAGTTAAAATAAAAATTGACGGTTTTTTTCTGGCTATAGGACATCATCCGAATTCTGATTTTGTTTCAGAATTTATAAAAACTAATAAGGAGGGTTATATTGAAACCATTCCCGGTACGTCAAAAACTAATATCCCCGGGGTATTTGCTTGTGGTGACGTTCAGGATCATGTTTACAGACAGGCGGTAGTTGCAGCCGGATCAGGGTGTATGGCTGCTATTGATGCAGAAAGATATCTTTCAGAGAAATAATCATAAAACCAGATGAGTATAGACGCGATTTAAGAGGTTAGTATCCGCAACCAGAAAGAGCATGAAAAAGAGCCATCAATCAATATTGATGACTCTTTTTCATTAATTTGACTTTGGTAATATGTTTAAAGTTCTCCTACATTAGGATTTTCTTTGTTTTTATAAAATCCTTTTTCCAATTTCTCACGTACTTTTTTAAATGCCGCAATGGTAACTTTTACATCATCCATTGTATGTGCAGCAGTTGGAATTAAACGTAATAGAATCTGACCTTTAGGAATAACAGGATAAACTACAACTGAGCAGAAAATGCTATAGTTCTCTCTTAAATCATAAACAATATTTGTAGATTCAGGAACGTCACCCTGCAGATAAACCGGGGTAACCGGAGAATTTGTCTTTCCAAGATCGAAACCGTCTTCTCTTAA
>Ga0172377_10001743_pt1 | contig 22123 bp, 19 predicted proteins | sample Pumphouse3metaG_FD_119749 | JGI IMG/M metagenome (GOLD analysis project Ga0172377, IMG submission 119749) | Leachate microbial communities from a municipal landfill in Southern Ontario, Canada - Pumphouse #3 metaG | ecosystem: Engineered > Solid waste > Landfill > Unclassified | place: Canada...
CCCGGTGTAAGCGCTTAGCAGGCGCCCGCACTAGACCACTATGCGATCCCTCCCTGCAAAGGGCTGGTCAGCCCTGTTACCCGTTTAATATATCATAATCTGTGCTCGTGCTTAAAGTCCAAGAGTTTTAGCTAATCTCAGGTTAAAGGGTGGTACTAAAATGCTTGTTTTTGGTATGTTTTATACATAGATGGATGTTTGGTAAACATAAAGAAAATTTAATTTTTAAAGATTTTTTTTCTAGCTATGAAAGCTTCATTTAGCGTAAATTCGGGCGCAATTTGGAGATTTTTTAAGATTTTAATGGGGGACGTGAATGCTCAACCCGCCACAAATGCCTTGCCCTTGGTATCGGAGCATTGTTAACATTACCCCCAGTCTTACAGTTTCACTCTCTGTTAATACCATACAACTCTTAGCAGTTCATTTTTGCCCGGTTTAAGGGCGCAAGTCACTTATTTATTTTAAAGGAGCAATGGCTTAATAATGCCTTTAGCACAACAAATCTGGCAAGCGGCTCTTGGAGAACTGGAACTCCAAATGACCCGCCCGAATTTTAACACCTGGCTTAAAGGCACTACCGGAATAAGTTTTAGTGACGGCGTTTTTACTGTTGGCGCCCCCAGTTCATTTATTGCTGAATACCTTCAAACGAGCCAATATTCTCTTATAGAGCGCACCGTAATGCGGCTGGCTAAAAGTGATGTAAAAATTCACTTTCAGGTGGTGGGAAATAATGCCGAAATAACCAACCTTGATAATAGTAAGGTAAACGTTGATACGGCTGTACACCATCGGTTTAACCCCCGTTACACATTTGAAAGTTTTGTTACCGGTTCTGGTAACCAGTTAGCGCATGCTGCGGCAGTAAGCGCTGCCAAAGGACCTGGTCAGCTTTATAACCCTCTTTTTATATACGGTGGTGTTGGTCTTGGTAAAACCCATCTTCTTCATGCTATTGGCCACGTTGCATCTAAAAATAATCTGCAGGCTCTTTATGTAAGCGGAGAGCAGTTTACTAATGATTTTATCGGTTCTATCCGCTCTGGTAACGGGGAGGAATTCCGTTCCAGATACCGCAGCGTAGATATACTCCTGGTTGACGATATTCAATTTATCAGTGGAAAAAGTCAAACAGAGGAGTGTTTTTTCCACACTTTCAATGAATTGCATAACGGTTCTCGCCAGATAATCCTTTCCAGTGACCGGTCTCCAAAAGAAATGCCATTGATTGAGGATCGGCTCAGGTCAAGGTTTGAATGGGGGCTTACAGTTGATATTCAACCCCCTGAATTTGAAACCCGTATGGCTATACTTAAAGCAAAATCCGATCGGGACGGGATTACAGTTATTCCTGAGGTTCTCGAGATTATTGCTAGAGAAATCCGAAGCAACGTCCGCGAGCTTGAAGGGTCATTAAACCGTATTACAGCCTATTCCAGGCTCCTCCAGGCTGATATTACACCTGATCTTGCCTTAAGAGCACTCACTGATATCGGCTCAAGTGGCAAGAATGGAAACTCAGCAGATTCCATAATCCGCGAGGTTGCGTGTTCTTTTTCTCTTGAAACTGAAGATCTTACCGGTCGCAAACGGGATAAGACTACAGCTCTTGCCCGGCAGTTGGCCATGTATTTATTGAAAAGTTATCATAATTATCCGCTTGAGCGTATTGGAGAACTGCTTGGTGGGCGCAACGCTTCTACCGTCAGCCACGCATGCGAAAAAATAGCCCGAGACATCGATAATAACCCTCCTCTCAAACGTCAGGTTGAGAGTATTTGTTCTAAATTTTCGTCTTCTTCGTTAAGCTAGCCTGTTTTTTGCTTTTTCATAGTCCTTGTATAACTGCGTTCTTTTATTTGTCTATTCCTTCTATTTGTTAGATATAATTTTGATAACCATGCCTGTTTTTTCGATAAGTTGATAAATGTTTCGATAAGTTAACTTTTAAACAGGTTTAAACTAAGTGGTTTTTTAAATTCTGTCGTATAAAATGGATTGTGCTATTATTACCAAGAATATAAAATAAATACTTTCCAAGAGAGAGTTATTTGATTGGAATAATAACAGCGTGTTCGATAGAGTAAAAATAACGGTAAAATCCGGCAAAGGTGGAAATGGTCTGGCAAGTTTCCGCCGGGAGAAGTTTGTCCCGCTCGGTGGGCCAGATGGTGGTGATGGAGGAGAAGGGGGGGATATTATCCTGCTGGTAGATCGAAATGAAGACACTTTAAAGAAATATTACCTGAAGAAGGAATATACAGCAGATAATGGAATGCCCGGCCAGCACCGTAAAAAACACGGCAAGTCCGGAAAAAACCTGGTTTTAAGGATCCCTCCCGGAACAGTAATTACTGATATCACGGACGCGGATAAACCAATTTTAGTGGCTGATATGGATACTGAAGGAGAAACCCTGGTTATTGCAAAGGGAGGCAAGGGGGGATTGGGTAATGTCCATTTTACCTCCTCTACAAACCAGGTACCCAGATTGGCTTCAGCTGGAGAAAAAGGAGAGGAAAAAGTTCTGCAGTTGGAGTTAAAGCTGATTGCAGATGTTGGTATTATAGGATTGCCAAATGCCGGTAAATCCTCATTACTTGCCAGTTGTTCCGGTGCTAAACCAAGGATAGAGGCCTATCCATTCACAACACTTGAACCGGAGCTGGGCACTGTTGTTAAAGGGAAAACTGCCTTTGTTATGGCAGATATACCAGGCCTTATTGAAGGGGCGGCTGAAGGAAAAGGCCTTGGGCACGAATTCCTGCGCCATATAATCCGTACAAGACTGCTTATTCATCTGATTGACGGAAGTACCGAAAGCGCTCTCGAAGATTTTAAAATGGTAAACCGCGAGCTTAATCGGTATGATTCTGAACTTATGCGCAAGAAGCAGATTATAGTTATAAATAAAATAGACAAAACCGAGACGCAGGATAGAATCGGGGAAATAATCAGAGAATTTGCTTCTGAGGGTATCAATCCGTTGTTTGTTTCTGCTCTTACCGGGGAAGGGATAGAAGGATTAACCGAAAGGGTTGAGCGGCAACTGGTAAAAATTGCAGCCGCAGAGCCATCTGAAGCAACGGTGGAAGAAGTAGTTTTTAAACCTGAACCCTTAAAACAAGGGCCTGTAATAAGGCGCGAAGATGATGTTTTAATTGTGGAAGATGCAGATCTGGAACGCCTGGTTGCCGGCAGTGATATCGGTAACTCAGAGGTGCGAAGACAACTGTGGAAAATGATAGAGAGAAAAGTTGGGATCAAACACCTCGAAAGAGCCGGTGTAAAAACCGGTGATGTGATCAGGGTAGCGGATTTTAACTGGCGGTATTAATAAGAGAATGAAAACGGGGATACTCGGAGGAACATTTGACCCACCCCACAACGGCCATCTGGAAATAGGACGGGTAGTTTTAGAAGAACTTTGCCTGGACCGCGTAATATTTATGGTAGCTGGCAGTCCTCAGTTAAAACGCAACCCTGTTATTACTCCAGCAGAACAAAGAATGGCCATGACGGAATTGGCAGTAAGTGATGAAGAGGCGTTCGAAGCCTCTTCCCTGGAAGTGAGAAGGAGTGGAGCCACTTATACCGCTCAAACCCTGGCGGAAATTGAAAAGCAAGGGGGAGGCAGAGACGAACTATATTTCATAATCGGAATGGATAACCTAACCAGCTTGCACAGATGGCATAAACCTGGTGAAATTATAAAGAAGAGCATCCTTGTGGTGGTGCCCCGTCCGGAGGAGGCTGGTCCAGATATCGGCCAGTTGGAAAATGAAATCCCGGGCATTACACGGCGCCTGATAATGCTAAACCGGCCGCTGATAACCATCAGCGCTTCAGACATCCGCAGAAAAGCCAGCCGGGGGGAAGATATATCCTGCCTGGTGCCACAAAAAGTAGCAGAGTATATTAAACAGAACCATCTTTACGTTTAATTTTTTAGGATAATCACTGTTAAATCTGTTTATAGAAGGCGGTTGACATGAGGCCGGAATCAAATACGAACGAAGCCAGTACTGGCTTTTCATGTTTTATGTGCGGCGAGTGCTGCAGCCGATACCAGGTAAGGGTTACGCTTTCCGAAGCCAGGCGTATAAGCGAAACGCTTGGGGTTGAGTGGGAGGAATTTATCCAGCGTTATGCTGACTCGAGATGGCCTGGTGAAAAAAGCCTTCTTCTACGCCATAAAAACGGAGCCTGTGTTTTCCTGAAACGAGCCTTTGGTGAAAAAATTGCCATGTGCTCCATCCACAGTTTTAAACCTGATTCATGCATCCAGTGGACAGCCGGGCCTTATCGTCGTGAATGCCAGGCAGGGTTAAAACGCTGTTGGGATTTAACAGTAGATGAAGGGGGCATGATTATCGGTGAACCAGAAAAAATCGATCGATTTAACAAATTTGTTTCCTCTCTGGGTACACCTCTTCCCGAACCCCAGGAATAAACCCAAATTTCGAATCGTTTAATACTGCCCCAACTCGGTTTTTACGTTTCCGGATCCACGTCCAAACAAGAAAGTGGCTTGAAGGCTTAAAACCTTTAAGCAGGTATGATATAATGCATTTTGGAGGCGGATAGGCCCTGGTGGGTCTCGCGGACTTCAAATCCGTTGGCGGCGACTTTGTTGCTGCGGGGGGTTCGATTCCCTCCCCCTCCGCCATCGAAAAGACACAACCCGGTCGGAAAGGAGGTGCTCAAATGGCAGAGAAACCTATAAACCTGATGAGCATGTCGGAATACTCCGGCTGAGCAGCCAAAATAAGTCCAGGGGACCTGGAGAAAGCATTAAGCGGCCTGGAGTTCAGGTATGACCCCAATGTAGTCGTTGGCATTGAAACGAGCGATGATGCCGGTGTTTACCGAATTTCAGATGATACCGCGCTGGTTCAAACCTTGGATTTCATTACCGCCATTGGAGATGGTGAGCCTTATACATTCGGGCAGATTGCGGCAGCCAATTCTCTTTCGGATGTATGGGCGATGGGAGGCAGGCCAATCACCGCCATGAGCATAGTATGCTTCCCGTCTGACAAGCTTGATATAACTGTTCTGCGCTCAATCATTCTGGGTGCTTTGGATAAGGTTAACGAGGCAGGAGTTGCCCTGGTCGGAGGCCACAGCGTCCGGGATAATGAACTCAAGTTTGGTCTTTCGGTTACCGGCATCGTTCATCCCGATCGTGTTATAACCAACAAAGGCTCCAGGCTTGGGGACAGGCTCATCCTGACCAAACCGCTTGGAAGCGGAATATTAAATACGGCCATGAAAGCCGGAATGCTGGAAGAGAGCCTCAAACAAAAAACTGTAGGATACATGGCCCGTCTAAACAAGGCAGCTGGTGAGGTTATGGCAAAGATGGGCGCAAGCGCTGCAACTGATATTACTGGCTTTGGTTTGATAGGCCACACCTGGGAAATGGCGAGCGGCAGCGGAGTTGCGATTGAGCTCGAGGTAGAAAAAGTCCCTGTGCAGGAAAAAGTGGTTGAGTTTTCCAGAATGGGAATCGTGCCCGGCAAACTGCACGATAATATAAGTTATTATGAATGTAAAATCGAAGGCGAATTAAAAAAGAGTGAAGACTGGATGAGTATCCTTAACGACCCGCAAACCTCCGGGGGCATGCTAATATCGGTGCCGGAAGAAAAAGCAGAAGAGATGCTCTCACAGATTCAGGGCTCCGGAAGCCCGGAAGCTGCCATCATCGGACGGGTAATCGACGGGCACAAGGGGCATGTATATTTAAGATGAGCAAGAAACAGGCAGGCCAGGACAAGGAAAAGCTTAACCTGGAGATGCGCAAGTTGCCCCAGGTTGAAATTCTTCTCTCCAGGCACGAAATGGAAACCCCGATACGGCGATATTCCCGCCCTCTGGTAATCCAGGCGATATCCCGCGTGCTTTCTTCTGCCCGCGCCGATATTGCCAACGGGAAACCGGCTCCTTCCCAGGAGGAGCTTGTGAGCCTTGTGACTGGCGATCTTGACCTAAGCTGGCCTGGTTTTGGGAGTCCGGTTATAAACGCCACTGGAGTTGTGCTCCATACCAATCTGGGAAGAGCGCCCCTGCCAAAGGCAGCCCTGGAAGCCATCAACCGGCTCTGCGGGGAATTTTCGGTTCTGGAATACGACCTTAAAACCGGCAAGCGCGGCAGACGCGCCCAGGACCTTGAAAAGCTGTTTGCCATTCTTACCGGAACTGAAGCTGCGCTGGTGGTTAACAACAATGCGGCTGCGGTACTGCTCATCCTGGTGGCACTGGCCAATGGCCGGGAAGCAGTTGTCTCAAGGGGGGAACTGGTTCAGATCGGTGGCGGTTTCCGCGTACCGGAAATAATGGAACAGAGCGGTGTGAAACTGAGAGAAGTAGGTACAACTAACCAGACATACCTGGCCGACTATGAGAAGGCAATAAGCGAAAATACCGGCTTACTGCTTAAAGTGCATCGTTCCAACTTTGCCTTGCGCGGTTTTATAAGTGAAGCAAGCATAACAGATATGATGAAGCTGGGAAGAAAATACCAGATTCCGGTTGTGTATGATATAGGCAGTGGTTCATTTTTTGACACACAGGACTATGGGATGGAATACGAACCAACCGTCCCGGATGCTGTAAAAGAAGGGGCGGATGTAATATGCTTTTCCGGCGATAAGCTTTTTGGGGCATCACAGGCGGGTATAATAGTAGGTAAAAAGGAATACATTGATAAAATGCGCTCTCACCAGTTGCTGAGGGCAATACGGGTAGACAAGATGGCAACTGCTGCGCTGGAAGCGGTGGTCCAGTTGTACCTGAATAAAGAAGCAAAGCAGACGGTTCCAGTATGGCAAATGATGGAGCTCACAGCTGAGGAAATAGGCAAGCGGGCAAAGACGCTTGCCGCTACTTTGAACTCCTGCGGAATTACAGCCGAAGTGAAGCCGGGCTTAAGCATGGTTGGAGGCGGCTCGCTTCCAGACCAGACACTTGGCACTTATGTGGTTACAGTAAAGCCTGGAATCTCATTAGAAGCCTTCTCATCCCGTATGAGGATGGGAACCCCGCCGGTTATAGGCCGCATAGAAGATGAGCGTTTTGTTCTCGATCTGCGTACAGTTTTTACCAGCCAGGAGGAGATGCTCGTGCAAAAGATCCTGGAAAATGCCAGATAATAACCATGTTAACGATCGGTACAGCAGGCCATATAGACCATGGTAAATCCAGCCTGGTAAAAGCTCTAACAGAGATAGACCCCGACCGCTTGCCGGAAGAAAAAATCCGGGGCATGACGCTGGATCTTGGGTTTGCCTGGCTCAAACTTCCCTCTGGAGAAAAGGTCGGCATAATCGATGTTCCTGGCCATGAGCACTTCGTGCGAAACGTCATACCTGGAATGAGCGGTATCGATGGTGTTATTCTGCTGGTGGCTGCCGATGACGGCTGGATGCCCCAGACCGAAGAGCACATGCAAATCATCAACCTGCTTGGTATAGAAAATTGTATTATCGCACTAAATAAAGTTGATCTGGCCGCTGACGAAGAATGGCTGGAACTGGTTGAAGCAGATATCAATGAAAGATTAAAAGGCACGTCTCTGGAGGGGTCGCCGATTATCCGCCTCAGTGCACGTGATGGAACCGGGGTGAATGAGCTTAAAGAGGCCATTTCCAGCCTGGTTTTGAAAGTAAAGGCCGGGCGGGATATAGGGAAAGCCCGCCTCCCGGTTGACCGGGTGTTTATCATCAAGGGAAGCGGGGTGGTTGTTACCGGCACTTTGCATTTTGGAGCGCTTTCCAGCGGAGATGATGTGGTGGTGCTGCCAGCAAATACTCCTGCCCACATCAGAAGTGTAGAGTGCTACAAGGAAACTTCAAAGACGGTTGAGCCCGGCTGCAGGGTTGCGCTGAACCTGAGTGGGGTAAAAAGAGAAGATCTTGGGCGCGGTGATGTAATAGTGCCTGTTTCGGGCGACAGAAGCATAAGCAAAATCATAAATACCCGGGTCAGCATTTTGCCAAACTCTGGTTTCAAGTTAAAAAACGGGGAAGAAGTACTGGTCTATATTGAAACGGGGGAGTACATAAGCCGGGTAACTCTAATGGAGGGGCGGGAGCTTGTCGGTGGTGAAACAGGTTTTGTGCAGTTAAAACTTGACCGTGAGGCGCCGGTCTATATCGGCCAGCGGTTGATAGTGCGCCGGCAATCACCGGCTGATACGATCGGGGGAGGAGTGGTGCTGGATCCGTTTGCAAGTGTGTTTAAAACACGCAATGCTCAAGCGACAATCTCCTGGCTCGAAAGGCGAGTATCTTTGCAGGCGCAAGATTTGGTGCTGACTGAGCTTGAAAAGCGCAGTTTTATTGAACGTAATGGCCTGCTTGGTTGTTCTAATTATTCTGATGATGCCATCAGTCTGGCGGTAGATGAACTGGCCGCCAGAGGGACTATCGGAATTAAAGGCGGCCACCTTTTTTATTCAAAAGACTGGCAGGCAAGGAAAGCCGAGCTGGCAGAGATAATTAGCCTGGAACACCGGGAGAACCCTCTCAAACGTGGAATCACCCAGGCTGGAGCCCAGGTAAAACTGGGGCTTCCCAGAGAAATATTTGCGATAATGGTTGAGGAAACGCTGGCTGAGGGCATAATCTCTCGGGAAGGGGAATGGCTGGCACTGCCAGATTTTAGCCCCGGGCTTTCTGACGATCAAAAAGCAGTAGAAGCACAGATCATGGCCCTGTTTAAAGCCAGCCCTTTTTCTCCACCTTCGTTTAAAGAGCTGGCAGCTCAGTTTTCTGGCCAGGACGATGTTATATACTACCTGCTTGATGAAGGCAGCCTGGTACAGCTTTCTGAAGGCATCCTGCTTGAGAAATCTACCTATGAAAAGATAAAAAGCGATGTAACCGCTTTCCTTAAGGCTAACGGCAAACTGGCAATACAGGATATGAACAAACTCTTCGGGCTTACTAGAAAGTACTCCATACCAGTTCTTGGCCAGCTGGATAAGGAAAAAGTAACCCGCAGAGAGGGCGACGCCCGCGTTCTGGCGTAAATCCGCCGGCGTTTTCTTTACAAGTGGAGCACGCTCTCATATAATTTAGGGCAGTAAAACCGGACAGGCCGGTTTTATGTATGCCGGGGTGGCGGAATCGGCAGACGCAGCGGACTTAAAATCCGCCGGAATAAAATCCGTGTGGGTTCAAATCCCACCCCCGGCACTCTGGAAACAGAAACAAAAAAAGAAGCTGCTTTTCAAGCAGCTTCTTTTTAATTTGAACCAGAATCAGCTTTAGCTTTTGCCGATTTTGAACATCTTGGTGCCGCAATCGGGACAAACGCCTTGAGTAGCCGGCCGTCCATTCTTCATTGTAATGGCGGTGGGGTTCTTCATTTCCTTCTTAGCACGACACTTCATACAATAAGCCTGCATCCGGATTAACCTCCTTCTTGATTTAGCTTTGAAAGCAAGAATAAAACATTGTATGCCTACCTGTCAAGAGAAATTTATCCAATCAGTAGGCTTCGTGGATAAATAGGAGCTAAAGTACTAATAGCTAGGCCCTGAAAATCGGTGCCATCGGCAGCAGAAGCGTGCAGCCGGGCTCGCGGTTTATATAACTGCGGGTGTAATTTGAAGGGAATGAATAAACTACCTGCGCTTTGGGATGTTCAAGGCAAAACAGGAAGACGCCTACGGTCTGAGATTTGGTGCCAAACGGGCCGATAACCATATTATAGCCATCTTTGGCTTCCTGGAAGATCATCTCAAGAGCATTTCTGGCAGCATATGGGTCATCTGGGGGGACGTTTCTTACTTCAACCGAGGGAAGGGATAGAAGCCGGGCGTTATTGCGTTTGGCGTAATCCAGATACTCTTCCTTGCCATCCCTGGGCGGGCTGGTTATGATGGCGATCACCTTTGCCGGGTTGAAATGCTTCCAGACACTGAGCGCTCTTTCAGGCTCGAAACCTAAAAACATGATTAACAAGGTATCTTTTTCCATTGATATATTGCCAAAGAAATTGGGCACCGTTGTAATTTGCTCCACTCCCCTGGTCAGGCGGGTGGGCGCATAGGTTTGGGTGGTGTGTATCAGGCGGGGAATCCCCATGTTTTGCTCTGCAACCAGAAAATGCAGGAGTTCCAGAAGGTAAATCTTGGTGAAGCTGGAAAGATCTATGGTGATGCAGGGTTCGTCCGGATCCTTGGGCTTGCAGCGGTTCCAGACGCTTCTGAGCTGGTTGATAGCTTCGGTCGGAGCATCACGCTGGCAGCGGACTACGAAGACTCCTTCGCTGGTGCGCTTGCCCAGTTCTGCCTGGAGTTTAAACAGGTTGGTTTCTACCTGTTGTTTATAAAAAGGATCTTCAACCGCAAAGATAATGCTGAAGCGGGTGCGAAAGGCCATGCCCATTTTGGAAACAGACTGTATGCAACGGTCTTCAAATCCTGCGCAGCAGATGAAAAGATCATCCGGCCCGTACTCGTTTATACGGTTAAGGTGGTCTATTTCTACTGGCTGGTCGTGCATCTTCATTTATTTTGTATGAAACCGGGGCTTTTTCTGATGCCATCAATATAGTCAGCATTTGCAATAATGTCAACACTGGCAAGGATAACGCCAGCAATTTTTCCTGCAACTGTTTTGACTCATGTGTTTATAAAGTAAAACACTATACAAGGCCTTGTCATAGGCATATGTTAATATTTGCTACATAAGGGCACTGCCCAGCAAGTAAATATTGCGATTAAACTTGAGTAACTTATAGGTGGAGGATAAAATATGGTCAATATGACTAATGAAACCAAGTTATTAAGCATAGAGGGGGCTAGTGCCTGGGCAAGCGAATACCTGGGCTGTAAAGTAACCTCTTCAAATATAGCCTATTTAATCCAGTACGGCAGGGTAAATAAACACGTAACTAATGGTAAAGTGTTTGTCGATATAACAGATTTGCAGGATTATTATAATGCAAATAACCGAACTAAAGAGCTAGAGTGGAAAAAACGTCTTGGCGAAGATCTTATATGGGAACTTTCATTCGATGATTTGAAAGAATCAGAAAGAACCAAACACGTTCATCGACTACATCCTTATAAAGGGAAGTTTATACCCCAACTTGTGGAATATTTTATCGACGAACACACAGATGAACATAAAAGAGAGGTTTATTTTAATAAAGGTGGGATTTTACTCGACCCCTTTTGTGGGAGTGGGACAACGCTTGTCCAGGCAAACGAGCTCGGGATTAACGCTATCGGAATAGACGTGTCCGATTTTAACACCTTAATAAGCAATGTGAAGGTTAGCAAGTATATTCTGGTTGATCTATACAATGAGGCAAGAAAAATAAACCAGTTGTTAAAACAGCATGCTTATGATAACGGTATCGTCAGCTTTGAAAATGAATTAGGGGAAGAGCTTTCAAAATATAATGACAATTATTTTCCAGCTCCGGAGTATCGATATAAAGTAAGGAGAGGGGAAATCAACGAAGTTGAATACGGCGCGGAAAAAGAAGCACAGTTTAATTCAGTATTCACCTCTTTAATTGAGAAGCATGGAATCAAAATTGGTCAGACAAAACCATCTGCGTTTATTGATAAGTGGTATGTTGAAAACATAAGACAGGAAATTGAAATAGCATATGCGCATATATGCTCTATTGATGATGAGAACATTAGTAATGCGCTCAAAGTTATTTTAAGTAGAACTATAAGATCGTGTAGGGCTACAACACATTTTGACCTGGCGACTTTAAAAGAACCGGTTTTTTATACATACTATTGCCATAAGCATGGAAAAATCTGCAAACCGCTCTTCTCAATAACAAATTGGTGGTCAAGGTATTTCCGGGATACTATTGGAAGACTTGCTCAGTATGATAAGTTGCGAACCGATACATACCAGTTATGTTTGACTGGTGATGCCAGAACAATCAATATTCTGGAAAAGCTCGCAAAAACCAATCCAACCCTTGCGTCTTTAGTAGCCAATAAAAAGATTGACGGTATTTTTTCCAGCCCTCCGTATGTGGGGCTGATTGATTATCACGAGCAGCATGCCTACGCTTATGAATTATTTAACATGGCTAGGAACGATGAATATGAAATCGGGCCTTTATCCAATGGGCAAGGGGCGAGGGCAAGGGCGGAATATGTAAAATCAATTTCTGAAGTACTTAAAAACTGCAGGAAATATCTAAAGCCAGACTTTAATGTCTTTCTTGTAGCTAATGATAAATATGATTTGTATCCGGAAATATCAAAAAAATCCGGGATGAAGATAGTAAACAGGTACAAAAGACCTGTATTAAATAGAACCGAAAGAGATAAAGGCGCATACTCAGAGACTATTTTCCACCTGAAGGACGAAGATTAGAAAATGAGTTTATCTAAAACGCAACGTGAAACTATAGAACAAATATTGATCAATAGCCTTCGGCATAAATTTAATAACTACAATCCAGAACCAGCCTCAATGCCTTTTCATGCGAGGCTTCTTGGTCAAGACAGGCTGGCATTATACTCATTCATTCATTCCTTGAGCACTAATTTTGGTACAGCGATATTTGAGCCTGTAGCCGTGGCTATCGCTAAAAATAATCATAAAGAAGCTTCTTCACAGGTGACTGCAGGAGATTTTATTTATGAGGGAGCACACCTTGCTATATCTCAAATAATGAATCATCTTACTACCGCCAGCAATGACCCTGATAAATCACATGAGATAGAAACAATCAGGGCAGTATGTCAGCAGGGAGACAGGATAAAGGTACGTTTAACGAAAGTAGACGTGATGATAGAAGACTCTTCTGGCGATAAACACCTGTTTGACCTTAAGACTGCTAAGCCAAACTCGGGAGCGTTTAGAGAATTTAAAAGAACTTTATTGGAATGGGTGGCAGCGGTTCTAGCAGAAAATCCCAAAGCCCGCGTCCATTCCTTGATTGCTATACCTTACAATCCTTATGAGCCGCAGCCTTATAACCGGTGGACGATGCGGGGTATGCTGGATTTAACACAAGAGCTTAAGGTCGGAAAGGAATTTTGGGACTTTCTCGGTGGAAGTGGGACATACGAGGGTTTATTGGATTGCTTCGAGAAAGTAGGGCTCGAACTACGCGGAGAAATAGACGATTATTTTACCAAATTCAGGCACGACCATCAGCATTTGCAATAATGTCAACACTCTACATTAATTTGATTGGTATTACACGAAGGCTAAACTTTTATATCGATGCGAAAATAAACTTAAAAGGTTGTGGTATTTGACCCGTGCCAAATATACGGGTTATCATTTGTCTTGATGTCTCGCATTATCCTGGCAGTGGCGATGCTGGCACTCCATATTCCATTATTAAACACTCAGGCGGCTACAGCCCCTCCTCAAAATCAGCCGGTTTTAAACTGGAACAGGGTTGATATCCCCTCAGAAGAATCTCTAATTGCCCCCGGAAGTGATGTTTTACAGCTACTTTCCACTCAGGACTCAAAACTCTACAGCGTGGTTCATGATGACGATTGTCGCCTATACTTCTCAGGAAATGGCGGAAGTGACTGGGAGCGGTTTGCCCTGCTTGAGGAAGATTTCGTTGAACTTGTGGAATGTAGCGGAAAAACTGAAATACTCTACTATGCAAGTTCCAGTTCTGTATTCCGTTCACAGGATGGCGGGCTCACATTTGAAATTCTGCCCCATTTACCCGGGGTAGATGGAGAAAACAGTTATATCACCGCCGTTTCTGCCGCAATCGTTGGTGGGCAAGAAATGGCAGCGGTTGCGGTGGCGTCCACGTCCTCAGCCGGTACCGGCGGCGTTTTTTTAACTGCCCCTAACGAGTTTCTTTCCCGCTGGCATGACAGCGGCCTGAAATCACTGGAGGCCTATGAGGTTGGCTTTATTCCTGGCTATACTCAGGAGCTTGCCCTGGTGGCAGCCGGCGTTTGTGAAGGCGAACTGGTTGTAAAAACAATGCTGGGAAATGCTGGCTGGGGAAACACCTGGGCAGACGGCGTCTTCCCGGCAGGGAGTCAGAGTTGGGCTGGCCTTGAGGGGGTTTCCCTGGTTTTTTCCGGCGATTTCAGCACTAACCCTCCGGTGATAATAGCAGGCTTGAATGCCGAGGAAGGAGGTCTGTACCGGGTGGAGCTTGGTGACGCTTCAGATATAAGCAGGGTTTACCGGTTGAAGGAAAGCTTTGATGCAATATCTTCGCTGGATGCAGGCAACAGCGGAACCATTTTGGCAGGTTCAGCCTCAGGGGGCGAGGCGTATTTTTCCCTCGACCGGGGCTCAACCTGGAGCCAGTCCTCCTCTCTTCTTGCCGGAGAGGTGGTGACTTCCTGTTTGGTTGTTTCTGAAGGGTTTTACCTGGCAACCAGCGGGGCAGAAAGTGCCATTTCATTCTCTGCGGACGGTTATAACTACCAGCAGATCGGATTTGTGGATACGCGAATAGATGCCCTGCTTGATTTTGCTGTGTCGGCAGATTATGCCAGGTGTGACACCATTTATCTGCTTACCTGGGGAGGAGGCTCCAGCCTCTGGCGCTCCACAGACGGAGCCAATAGCTGGACGCGTTGTTTGTATTATCCTGCGGGTGCAGGTGTTATAGATAAGGTCAAGCTTTCTCCAGGTTACTGGGACACCCATAAGTTAATGTATCTGGCTGGTGAAAGTACTGATGGTCCCTGCGTATGGAAATCAGATGATGGCGGCACGAGTTATATTGCCATGGATTGTCCGCATCCGATCGATTGCTGGGAGATAACCGGTGACGGGGAATTTCTGGTCGGAAGTTTTGACGGCTCAAACGGAGTGGTGCTTGGAACGCAAAACGGAGGGCTCTCTTATAGAACAACAATTATCGGTGAGGCTCCGGTATGTTCTCTTGATGTATCCTCAGGTGGGGCTGTTTTGGCTGGGGATACCGCGGGGTCAGCCTGGATTTCATCTGATTACGGGGAAGGCTTTTCCGTTTTGCCAGGGCTGGATGAGACCGGCGGTTCCGCGTTTGTTGCTTTTGACGATTCATTTGAGCAGACTGGCCAATTATTTGTAACTTCAGATTCGCCTGGTGAAGGAGTTTACTCTGGCAAGGTATCTGAAGAGGTGACCTGGAAACGGCTGGATGATGAAAATGATTCTTCAGGATGCAGGTTCAGGTTTCTGGTTACCAGAGAAAACGGGCTGGTGTATGCAGTTGATTCTCAACCCCTTAATCACGAGGCCGGACGGGGGCAAGTCTTACGCTTTTTAAACGCACGGCGAGGTGCGGTTATCGCCGATGTTATAACTCAAGGCCTTGAAGAGGGGTGCTGCCTTGAAAAGATGACAGCCGTAAATAATTCCCTGTGGGCGATGGATATATACAACAATCGTTTGCTTTGTTACACCGATACTCTTGCTCAACCTCCGGAACTGTTAAATCCTGTGGATGGAGAGGGCTCTGCCGGAACGCCAGAAGACGGTCTTGTTCGTGGTATTACCCTTAAGTGGGGCATAATGCCAGGCGCCGGAGCATATCACTGGCAGGTTTGCGACACGCCTTCTTTTTCTGGAGTAAGAGAAGATATGGAAGGGATAACTCCCGATGCAGAAGTGGAATTGCCAGCGCTGGATGGGCAGACTGCTTATTTCTGGCGCGTTAAGGCAGCAAAACCGGTATCAAGTCCCTGGTCAGCCCCGGCTGGTTTTACAACTTCTGTACCAACATTCGTGGTTGCCCCCGAGCTGGAAAAGCCCCTGCCCGGAGAAAAAGATGTTTCTGCCCGGCCGATATTCCAATGGGAAAAGATAGAAAAAGCCAGCTGCTATGAACTGGTAGTTGATACCAGACCCAATTTTGATGACCCGGTGATAATGCGCATCGGAAGGCAGGCTTTAAACGCCAATGCATGGCAGGCAGATGAAAGTCTGGAACATGAAACCGGATATTTCTGGAAAGTCAGGGCGGTTGATGCCGGCGGGGTAAGCGAATGGAGCGCTGTTGGAAGCTTTGTAACCACTAGTGAGCCGGTTGTTCCAGGCGAACCGGTACCGGAACAACCGGTAACGACTATAACACTGCCGGTAACCACTACAGTAAACATGAGGGATGTAACCACGGTCGTGCCTACTTTTAAAGTTCCCGGGCAGACAATAATCATCACTCAAATCCCTGGTGACGTTTACCCTCCGGCAAAGATGCAAATACCACAATGGGGGTTTGTGATAATTGCTCTGATGGGGCTGGTGCTGTTTTTATTAATAGTTTTGCTTGGTGTATTACTTATCCGAAAGACTTAGCGGAAGCAATAATGGAAAAGGCTGAAGCGCTGATGTACCCGAAATGCTATGCGGGGCTTTCGAGCACTATCACCTGGGTGGTCTGGGGAAGGTTGTTCTTGGTTACGTTATATTTAGACTGAGCTGGCAGGCCCTGTGAGCCAACTTCACTCAAGAATTTATCTACCGGGTCAAGCTCAAGCGATGTGCCGGATGTTTTGTAGTGCATGGGAATTACGACTTTTGGGTCAATATTGCGCACCAGTTTGGCTGCAGTTGCAGCATTGATGGTGATGTTTCCTCCTACAGGCAGTAGAAGTACATCGACATTACCAATGGCTTCAATCTGCTCATCGGTTAACAGGTGCCCCAGCCGGCCAAGGTGGCATATGGAAAGCTCATCAACCTCCAGCGCGTAGATCGTGTTCTTGCCGCGGATGGAGCCACTGGATTCATCCTGATAAGAAGGTAAGCCGATAACAAGCACGTTGCTGACTTCGTATTCCCCGGGACCCTGGATGATATAGGGCTCGCCCCCGATTTTTTCTATGGCGGCGTCGTCGTCGGGGCTCTTATAACTCAAACAGAGGATATCGGCGGAACTGCGGTTAAGGTTATTGCCGGCTTCTGAAAGATAGGGATCGGTAATAACGGTAACCTGTTTACCTTTTATACGAAAGCTTGATTGACCTAGCCAGTTAATTTCCATAATTACAGTTTAATATTAGCACACGTTAGCCAAAACGGGCAAACAAAAAAAGCAAATCACTGGCGTTTGAATAAAGCTCTTTATTGACCGCCGTGGTATATTATTGATATGCGCATAGCAATCCTTGCTGATATACACGCCAACCTGGATGCTTTCATCGCTGTACTCAGGGACTGCGAGAACCGCGGCGGGGTGGAAGAATACTGGTTTTTGGGGGATGTGGTCAATTACGGACCCGATCCAGCCAAGTGCGTTGAAATCATGCGGCGTTTGAAGCACTGTGCTGTTTGCGGCAACCACGACCTGGCTGCTGCAGGAAAAATCTCAACCCGGCTTTTTAACCCTGATGCGGCAGCAGCTATGGAGTGGACTATTAAACAGCTCAATCCTCAGGATGCCGGATTTCTCTCCGCACTTGAGCAAACGGCCGTGAGAGGAGACTTTATGCTTCTGCATGGAAGTCCCAGAGACCCGGTTTGGGAATATCTGATATCCAAAGGTCAGGCTGAGGAAAATTTTAGCTACTTTTCAAGCAAATACTGCTTTGTTGGCCATTCTCATGAGCCGCTGATATTCAGGCTGGATGAAAACGGGCACACCGAATACGTAAACTTTAACGAAGGTATAGGCCAGGTGATTGGCGACTTTAGGTTGATCATTAATCCGGGCAGTGTTGGCCAGCCTCGCGATGGTGATCCCAGAGCCAGCTACGCAATTCTTGACAGTGAAACATCGATGATTAAGCTGTACCGCGTTACATATGATATAGGAGCAACTCAGCTAAAAATGGTCAAGGCAAACCTGCCTCTGCGCCTGGTGGCAAGACTTGAGAAAGGTATGTAGTTGGAAGAAGCAGAAAACGAAATTATAAAACCGTCACTGGGAAAAGAGACCAGGCAGCTGCTTAAAGATGAAGGCCTAAAGGCAAAAAAGAGCCTCGGACAGCATTTTCTGGTAGATGGAAGAGCCCTGGGAAAGATCGTCACAGCAGGTTGTGTTAGCGGGGATGACACCATAATAGAAGTCGGGCCGGGCCTTGGCGTTCTGACAAAGGAGCTCGCCCGGACGGCAAAACAGGTTATCTGCATTGAAATCGATGCCGGGCTCTCAAACAGCCTTGGATCTCGGCTGTCAGAGCTGGCAAACGTAAAAATTGTTAACCGGGATATTCTGGATATCCATCCAGGCGAGGTTCTTCCCCCCGGAGAAACCCGATATAAAGTTATCGCCAATCTTCCCTATTACATCACATCTGCGGTGCTTCGCCACTTTCTTGAATCAGAAATTCCTCCCCATCTCATGGTGGTTATGGTTCAGAAAGAAGTTGCAAAACAAATAGCTGCCAGGCCAGGCAAAATGAGCCTGCTGAGCGTAGGAGTTCAGCTATATGGGCGTGTAGAAATTGTTGCCGCGGTTCCAGCTCGAAGTTTTCATCCGGTACCAAAGGTAGATTCAGCTATAGTCCGGGTGACTGGTCATAACCAGGCCTTTATTCCGGTTAAAGACCGGGACAGTTTTTTCAGGATTGTACGTGCCGGATTTGGCGCACCGCGAAAGCAGTTAATAAACACCCTCTCTCACGGCCTTGGAGAAGAAAAAGAAATTATTCTCCGCACACTGCTGGAAGCAGATATCGAGCCGACCAGAAGGGCAGAAAGCCTTTCTATTGAAGATTGGTGTCGTTTGTGGCAGGTTTTTCAAGCGGGATAAGGAGAAGGCAGATGTTTGCATTAAAAGCACCGGCAAAAATAAACCTGATTCTGGAAGTCCTTGGAAAACGCAAAGACGGGTATCACGAAGTTAGTGGTGTTATCCAGGCCATCTCATTATCAGATGTACTCGAGTTTCAGGCCTCTGACAGTTTTAGCTTTAGCTGTGACAATCCCGAATGGGATGGAGCTAAAAGCCTGGTATCCAGAGCAGCTTATCTGCTTGCTGAACAAACTGGAACGTCCGCAGGCGCAAGTATCAGTATACGAAAGAACATACCGTTTTCAGCAGGATTGGGAGGCGAAAGCAGTGCGGCGGCAATCACATTGATAGGGTTAAACCATCTGTTTAAAACCGAACTGCTGCCTGGTGATCTCTTCTGCCTGGCTGAAAAATTGGGGTGTGACGTGCCCTTCTTTTTAACCGGGGGTACTGCACTTATATCTGGAAAAGGGGAAAAAGTGAGCCCTCTGCCTTCACTGCCGCGCCACTGGGTAATTCTTCTGGTGCCCACAGATATGGGGACTCAGCGTAAAACCGAGAAGATGTATTCCTGTCTGGATCCGGGAGATTACACAACCGGTGTTAGCACCGACTCTTTCATATCTTCTCTTACGCTTGGAAAAACAGACAATCTGCCTGATTTCTACAATGTATTTGAAGAGGTGGCAGAGGAAGTGTTTGGTGATATCCACTGGTACCGCGATCAATTATATCTGGCAGGGGCAAAGAGGGTAAACATGGCCGGGTCAGGCCCGGTTTTGTTCTCGCTGGAGAAAGATAAATCCCAGGCAGAGCAAATCGTAAAACGCCTGAGCGAGAGCGGCCTGAAAGCGATGCTGGCGCACACGATAGAAAATACAGGGTTTGAAATTATCGACTAGGGCTTTACCGCTGGCTCAAGGGCTGGAGCGCCCCAGCAGGTTTTTGGCCATTTCTATTTCCTGCTTCCGGGTTGAAACCACTCCGTTTAACCGGGCGTTTTTGATCTTTTGCAAAGCTTTGCCGATATCCGGTCCGGGGGAGTAGCCGAGTTCGATTAACTCATCCCCTCCAAGAATCGGCCTGATGTGGCGAAGACTTGCCAGATACATCCTGAGCCGTTCTTTTACCATGGAGTCCGGCGAAATGACAGTAAAAGCTTCGATCGCCACAGGGGTAATGCTGTCAAGGATGCGGCAGATATCTGCCGGCAGTAAGCCTGGAAGCCTGAGGTTGATTAGACGTTTTTTCAGTTTGCTGATATCACCCACCGTTTTGCGGGAATCAGCAGAAAGGTTTAGCCGTGCGGCTAACCGCTGTGCATCGGAGTCTGCCATGCCCCCTATCCATGAAGCCAGATAGAGAGATGGGAGGGGAGACTCAAGAGAATTGTTTTCCCTGACAGATTTGAACCAGCCTGCCGAAGTCATGTCAAAAACGAGTTTTTCCGATACCGCCTTTAACACCGAAAGCCGGCTTGCGCGGCACAGGGCTTTCTCCGGAGCCTGTTCATCTAAAATGCATTCAAATTCATATCTCAGCCGGTCAGCAGAGAGAGCCGGGATGTGTTTCTTGGCTTCTTGTAGCAGCGTGAGGGTTTCGGGCTCGATTTCAAAGCCAAACCTTTGTTCATATCGGATCGCTCTGAATATCCGGGTTGGATCATCTGAAAAGCTTTCAGGGTGCAATATGCGGATTATACCTGCCTTAAGATCGGCGTATCCTCCCAGTGGGTCAACCAGATGGCCGTATGTATCTCCGGATATGGAAACAGCCATCGCGTTGATTGAAAAATCCCGCCTCTTGAGGTCATCTTCCATGGTTCCGGCCGTTATCTTAGGAAGAGCGCCGGGATGATCGTAGGTTTCTTTCCGGGCAATGGCGATATCCACAGTAAAGCCGTTTACGGAAAGCTTTGCAGTCTGGAAACGCTGGTGCAGTGTGATTTTGGCATTATACAATCTGGCAATTTCATCTGCCAGAGCGTGAGAATCTCCTTCTACAACCAGGTCAATATCCTTGCTTTGGATATCGATAAGCAGGTCTCTGACTATGCCGCCGGCAACAAACAGCCGCTCCCCGCGCTTGTGACAAAATTCACCGGCCCGCGTAAGCAGGGAGAAAAAATCCTCTGCAAGGCTGGCTTTAAGACTCGCAGTTATTCTGGTGCTGTTGGGCATATCCATTCTTTTACCTGTAACCTGCCCGAAATTATAACATATAAAAATGCCCTTGCCGGCTGGTTAAAGAATGCCTGTAACCATGTTTAGGCCAATGCTTATCAGGGCAAGGCCTCCCAGTACGAGAGCCCAGCGCCCCAGTAGTCTTCCGGAGCGATTGCCGATTATGTAACCTGCAACTGAGGCGGTGAATGCGGTTATGCCTATCACCGGGATGGCGCTTTGCAAAGGCTGCCCGATCATGGAAAAGCTGATCCCGGCTGCCATGGCATCTATGCTGGTGGCAACCGCCAGGCTCACCAGCAGCCAGCCGCGGGTATAATCACCCGGTTTGTTCTGGTGCCCGGAATTCCTTATTCCTTCCCAGAGCATGCGGCCTCCGATTATTGCAAGAAGCACAAAGGCAATCCAGCTGGCCAGAGGTGCTACCAGTGTTACCAGGCTGTTGCCGAAAAGCCATCCTAAAGCCGGCATCACTGCCTGAAAAAAACCGAAACTTATACCGACCCTCAGCATTGCCGGGACTGATGATTTGAAGCCGCTGGCGCCCAGACCGAGCGAAACGGCAAAACAGTCGGCACTGAGGCCGAGTGCTACCAATAAAAGCTGACCGAAATCAAGCCCTGACATCGCGTTAAAAGTATGCCACAGTCGGCCTCGCGGGTGAAATAAACCGGCTCAAGGGTGTTTTTTGATTATTTTTATGTTTATAATTAACTATCAGATGGTACAGAAATAAGGCGCAAAGGGGGATATTTAACCGATGGAGCGCAAAAAAAGTGAGCTGGATCATTTTCCCAGGCTGCTCAAAGCCTACCAGATGATTGTTGACTCAAAGAGCGGCATTACCGCAAAAGAACTTGCTGAAAGTTTAGGTGTCAACGTGCGTACAATTTATCGCGATATCAATTATCTGGAACAGGCAGGGATCCCCATCTGGGAGGAAAAATCCAGGTACTTTATCCACAACAAGTATTTTTTACCTCCATTGAACCTGACGGTTCCGGAAGCGATCTGGATTTTTCTGTCCTCGAGGCTATTGCTGCAGTTTTCACGGCGAAACTCGATGGATGTGGCCAGCCTTTTCCACAAGCTTGAAAAAATCGTACCCCCGGCTTTGCAGGATGAGATTCTTGGAGCCTGCCGCTGGATGCAGACTCTTCCCGCTGACCCAAGGTTAAACCGCAATCTCTCATTGCTGGCCCAGGCATGGGTTGACCGGCGAAGGGTAAAAATACTCTACCAGTCTTTTGATGCCGAGACAGCCGCCAACCGTGTTATAG
>Ga0172377_10001744_pt1 | contig 22121 bp, 20 predicted proteins | sample Pumphouse3metaG_FD_119749 | JGI IMG/M metagenome (GOLD analysis project Ga0172377, IMG submission 119749) | Leachate microbial communities from a municipal landfill in Southern Ontario, Canada - Pumphouse #3 metaG | ecosystem: Engineered > Solid waste > Landfill > Unclassified | place: Canada...
ATGATTGCCGGACTTTTTCCTCCCAATTCCAGGCTTACCGGGATTAAATTTGCCGAGGCGGCTTCCATGACCTTTTTCCCAACGGTGGTACTTCCGGTGAAGAAAATGTAATTGAAAGGCAGAGCCAGCAAACCCGAGTTTTCCTCGCGGCCTCCTTCCACAACGGTGCAGTATTCGGGGGGAAAACATTCCCGTATGATCCGGGCTACAATGGAGGAAGTGGCCGGAGAGTACGCCGATGGTTTAATTACGGCACAGTTCCCGGCAGCGATCGCTCCTACCAGGGGTTCCAGCGATAGCAACAGGGGATAGTTCCATGGGGACATGATAAGGACGACACCGTAAGGCTCGGCAATGCGATAGCTCTTTGCCGGAAAAAGAACCGGCGGAGTTTTTACTTTGACCGGTTTACTCCATTTTCGGATGTATTTTGATATGTAACGGATTTCTTCCTGCAGGACACTGATCTCGGTCATTTGTCCTTCTATAGCATATTTGTTCAGATCTGTGTGCAATGCTTCCAATATCTCTGTTTTGTAATGGATGATGCATTCAGATAATTTATGAAGTGCTTGCTGCCTGAAAGACAGATCACGGGTTTTACCTGAAAAGAAGAATGCACGTTGTTGTTCCAGCAGATCGGCAAAATTTTTCATTTTTTTATTGTATCTGGTCTGATTCAAATATGGAAAAATTTCCTGAGATCTGTAGCCTTTTTTAAACGAAAGTGAATGAACAAAAGAATGGCCGAGATGGCAACAATACACACCAGCAGTATAAGACTCCAGTGAAATGTCACTGTTTTTTGCAGATGCAGTGAGAGTATTCCTTCGGTACATATACCTGCAGCGGCTAATGCCAGAAGAATATAAGCGATAATATTCACACCCTTTTGCTTGGTCTTTTTTATAATAAGGCTCACAACCAGCACCACCAGGTAAAATGCCAACAGCAAAGGGATCCCAAAAGTAAATGCCCAGTCAATACTTTTATTCATCAAATCAAGAAGGATGATTAGTACTGAATTGGTAATAAATCCCAAGATCAGCAGGGAAATGATCCTTGCATGAAGGAAAACCATCAGTGAAATATGTATTAAAAGTGAGATGCCGATTGTTATTGTATACCTGGACCAAGTAATGTTTTTATTTATTATCAGGTCAATAATTGTAGAGGTAAAGGTCCCCACCAGTAAAACGATAAGCGAAAGATCCCAAAAAACCTTTCTTTTCTGGTTGTTGGATAGTTTCTGAAAGTCGTATGTTTCAACCTTTACTAATAATGGCTCTTCACTTGTGGCAGTTGTTTTATATCCGCACAGGGGACAATAATTCATGTTGACGTCCAACTCTACGCCACACTTTTTACACACATTCATCATGGCAATTTCTGTTATACGTTATGGCTACAGGAATTTTTTCCCCGGTCAGAAAACGAAAGAAATTTTTCTCTAGTTCCCGGCTGCGTGAAATATTCCCAAAGGTAATGCTTATATGTTCGTTAAAGCCAATCATACCACAACTTACCTTGATCATTTTATTGGGAGGCGGGGAAATGACCATCAGGGATTCAATATGAGTGAGCATTGATGAGGGGAACCGGATTATGCCCAGGTTGGACAATACGCCGCTGTACTGGCTGCTTCCCATGGTACGGTGGTTTACCCTTAGTATAGGATCCTTAATGAACAGGGGAATGGCCCTGACTAAGATTTTCCTTTCACTGCCTACGTTGCGTGAAATGATCTTATTGATTAGTCTTGTGTCAGTTTCCAGCTGCATTTGATGAAAAACGGTTTTTACAATCTCATCAAAAGTATAGTGACCCAGACCCGGATCAATTTCCGGCATCACAAAGAGGGAAAAATTACGCATAGTTTTGCTGGGATATACGTTTCGCAGGTTCACCGGTATCTGGATGCTCAGTTTTCCCGTCTTTTTCTTTCTGCGATTAAATTCCGGATTCTCCCATATTTGCTGTATGGCATTGAGATATACGGCGGTCAGGTATACGGTAATGTTAACGCCTTTTTCTTTGGCTTTTTCTTTTAGTGCAGCCACAGGTATTGTAGCTGAGAGAACCCCAAACCGGGGTTTCTGATTTAATAAGAACGGGAGGTGATAGGCTTTAGGTCTCCTGGCATTGACAGGAATATCTGCGTTAAAAAAACGGTTGTAATCGTCTTCAAATTCTGCCGGATCGGGATTTTCCGAGGGCTCCACATATTTAAAATCAGGAGGGACTTCAATATCCCGGTTCAGAAAATATTGTGCCAGCAACGTTTTAAAATACTCCATGGCGCCTCCTCCGTCTGTAAGCAAGTGGGAAAACTCTACACTTATCCTGTTATCGGCGGCCAAGACACGCATTAAAAGACTGTCTTTTGCAAATTTTCTGCACGGTACATCATGATCATGTACCACGGGAGTCGGTAACCGGCTTGATTCCAGGTAATACCAGAAAAACCCCTTTTTCAGGATGACATGGTAATACGGAAAACGTTTTTCAATGGTCCGAACGGCGCTGAAAAGGCTTTTTATATGTATTTTATGCTTAAGGACAACCGATATGCGAAAAACATAGGTTACTTCCGAATTGCTTACAGCCGGAAATATCTTTGCGGCATTGTCCAAAGGATACCAGAAACCTTTTCCTTTCATCAGGCAGGATTCCGGTTAAGATCTGACATCTTTCCCATAAAAAGGATGATACCGGTACTCTTTTCCTTGATTACATAAACGAAAGAACGGTTCACATAAAAAGGAAGGGGGTCATCGGGTTCAATGGAGCTCTTTTCCACACCAACTATAGTTACCGCTGCAGCCTCCGTGCCTTCTTCATTGATTTCTACATACGTTTTCTGTTTTACAAGACCAATATAAAGACCGCCCGAGGGTGACATGTTGCTGAAATCGGCCATTCCTTCCATAAAGGGGATGGTCATGCCCATAGCCTGTAAGGTCGGTATAAGGTCTTTTTCGTATTCGAACCGGAACTTTGGCATAGATACAGTCAGTTTTCGTTCATAATCTTCCAGCTCGTTTACCAGGATATTCCATCGTTCCGTGTTCATTAAGTCTTTGATCACACGATCAACATGCACACCCGGTTTGGGGAGCAGCAATACCATGGAAAAAGCTTCATTCCCGTATGAGAGTTCGGCTATCTGGCAAAGTTCATTCTCCAGGTAGGGGAATGTTTCCGTCTGGATCATAAAATCGGTCAAAGGGGAAGACCCGTCATCCCCGTAAAAACGGTCGCTGTAAGAGGCGGATTTATCAAAAGAATATGTCCATTCTCCTTTGAAATACAGTGCATTGATCAGATACATAACCATTGAAGGAGGTATCTCATCAATAATTTCTACTATTTTCCCGTTTGTTTTTGCAGCGCACCAGTTATTAATAGCCTCGATTGCAGTGGGAGAAAAAAAATCCAGTTCTTCAACTTGTGCCAGGTAAAATGACCGGACAATATCTTTGAATTTTTCGTATACGGGAAATCCTTCCAGGATCCATACCGAGTTGGCAATCCCCACCTGGGTCAACTGATCGGCTTCTTTCAATGCCCCGGTCATCTTTTTGAAGAATCCGTTCATTTGTTCGTAGGAAAACGATTGGAAACCCAGTACGTCTTTCATTTGTGCCGCCGTTTCACCGGCTGTTCCGTTAGCAGTCATGGATAATGCCAGAGAGGCGCTCAGGGGAGAAATGAAATAATTTTTATCCTCGGAATTAACCTGTTGGAACAGATCAAAAGCGAAACGGTTGGCTTCCGCCGACAAAGCCTGTTCTGTTTTTGTCAGGATAATGTCCCGGCGCGGGTTCGTTTGTTGCGGCAACCGGTCACATCCGGCAAAGAATCCGGGCATAACAAAGGCATAGAACAGATATTTATAGAATCTGTATTTCATCAATTAAAAGATACATATCCCGCATAAAACGTTGCATGAATTACTTCTCTTCAGGCAGGTAATACATTCCATCCCGGGAAAGCAGGTGGTCCAGGTTTGCCAGGTTGTATATTAGTACCGCCTGAACCACAGAAGTATGTTCCTGGTATTCAGCTATACTTTTAGTAAAAAGATCCCTTTCTGTATGCCATATTTCGCGATAGTTGAAATTGTACCCTTTCACGTCGCTCTCACGTATGGAAATGGCAGGGACTCCGTGAATGGCAAAAACGGACGCATCTGTACCTCCGGTCCGTGTAGGTATGGGACGGGTGGGGATGGTATCTACGGTAAACGGAAAATCGGGATTAATGGAAGATAAGTATCTGGATGCTTTCACAAAATCTTCATACATAGCTGCCGGAACGGCTACGCCGCTGGCAGCCAGGGGACCTCCGTCCCTGTTGAACAGGTTGGAAATTTGATCCAGTTTGTCTTTATGTTGTTCTACCCAGGCAGTAGCACCCAAAAGGCCGAATTCTTCACCGGCAAACAAAACAAAAAGGATGGAACGTTTGGGCTTGGCTCCGGCAACCGATAACAAACGTGCGGATTCCATAGCGGGTGTGACACCCACACCGCAGTCTACACTTCCCGTAGCTACGTCATAGGAATCCAGATGGCCGCTGACCATAATGTATTCATCAGGATAGCGGGTTCCGGTCATCTTGGCTACTACGTTATGGAATTTCACGGGACCCGGGCGAAAATGATTCCTGATGTCAAATTCCAATTCTATTGGACGTCTTTCTTTTACCAGTTGGTAAATATATTGGTATTGGTGTTCATCCAGTTTAATGTCGGGAACGGCAGGGAGGTTTTCAAACGAAGAATTTTCCCCAAATACGGTTTCTTTATCCCACAGCGCTGTGATGGGAACAGGAGATGCCTGGATCAGACCCAGGATGCCGGCTCCTACCATTTGCTTGTAAAAGAGAGCGGGTTCATCTGCTGTTTTGCGAAGGCTGTCTTTGAGTGCTTCCTGCATTTCATCCACATTCATCCGGCGGTCTCCCGTCCGGGATCTGTAACGGCGTATCACCTGGTTGTTATGCTGGTATATCTCTTCATTAAGACGTATGATGGAATCCCTTCTTTGGTCTGCTTTTTCAGTACGTTCAACAGGCCATCCGGTATTACTCCCGGAAATCAGGACCCAGGAACCTTTCAGGACTCCTTTCATCCTGTCGAATTCGGCCTGAGTTTTTGGTTCAATAAGTACGTGTCCGCGCTGGAGCCCTTTCGTACCTGAAGTGTAAGAAGGGGTGGCAAAATGCAAATGAATGCCGTCCCCTCCGGGAAATACGTCCCCGTATAATGTCCCAAACCAGGGGCCGCGGTTGAACCCGACGCGAGTCTCACCGGCTTCTTCAATGGAAACCTCAAGTCCCCAGGATTCAAATTGAGAAGCTGTCCAGCGTACTGCGGCATTGTAGGCATCCGATCCTACCAGGCGCCCGCCAATGCGGTTTGACAAAACATCCAGATGGTCCTGAGTTTTGTTATTGAGGGTACCCTCTTCAATGATTTTTTTCACCACTGCGTCCTGAGCGGTTGCCTGAGGGCAAATGGAAACAATACTTGCTGCAATGAGCAAGGTTAATGATAAGGTTCTGTGTTTCATTGTAAACTATTTTTGAAAAACAAGTGGTACAAATGTAGCGTTTTATATCTTTGCACCATGATTAAAATCAGGGAAATTGTAAGTGCCTTTATGGTCTTGTTTGCGGTAATAGATATTACGGGGTCCATTCCTATTATCCTGGACATGAAATCCAAAGGCCGGAAGTTTAAGCCTTTGATGGCTGCACTTATTTCTACAGCGTTGATTTTCTTGTTCTTATTTGTGGGAGAAGCCATCCTCGGATTATTTAGCGTAGATATTTCTTCATTTGCCATAGCCGGATCCCTGGTTATTTTTGTACTGGCCGTTGAAATGATCTTTGGTGTTGAAATTTTCAAGAACGATGGTCCTCCGGATGCCGCTACCATTGTTCCCCTGGTTTTTCCGCTTATTGCCGGAACCGGAACTTTGACCACGGTACTGTCACTACGTGCCGAATACAGCCTTATAAACGTTTCCATTGCCATATTGCTAAATATGATCATTGTTTTTGTGGTTTTGCGTCATGTTGACTGGGCGGAAAAACTGCTGGGTAAAGGCGGTATTTATATTTTAAGGAAATTTTTCGGGATCATATTGCTGGCCATATCGGTGAAACTTTTTGTATCCAATATTACCGTCTTATTCGGATAGCTATGGCAAGAAGAATGATAATCTGTTCTTTGGCGGTAATATTTCTGCTTTTCCCGGGATGTGATAAGAAAGATCCTTCCGGTCCGGGAGCAGATCCGGTAGATCAGCCGGACTGGATAATTGGTGGCGACTTGTCACTAATTACAACATTACAACAAGCCGGAGCTGTTTACTGCGATTTCCAGGGGAAAAATGTAGAAGTTTTACCGTTTTTCCGGGACAAAGGATTCAATTACATAAGAATCCGCTTGTTTGTGGATCCCGATCTGCAATCCACGGCCTGTCAGGATCTGGATTATGTAAAAAATCTGAGTCTGAAAGCCCGGAACGAGGGATTTAAAATATTGTTGAATTATCATTATTCGGACACATGGGCTGACCCCGGTAAACAATACAAACCGGCTTCCTGGGCAAGTCTGGATGCGAATCAGCTGGCAGATAAAGTATATACCTATACCAAAGAAACGCTATTGGCCCTGGTAAAAGCACAGGCTGCACCAGATATGATCCAGATAGGCAATGAAATATCTAACGGCATGCTGTGGGATTCGGCACGTGCCGATGTGTGGTCCGGGCAATGGAACACTCCGGGAAGGTGGTCGTATTTTTGCCGTATCCTTTCACAGGCATCCAGGGCTTGCCGGGAAACTTGCCCGAATGCATGGATTATGATCCACACGGACCGCGGGGGAGACAGGCAAACGGCCCTGAAATTTTACAATCAAATGGAAATCAATAATGTGGATTATGACATTATTGGGTTGAGCTATTACCCGTTTTGGCACGGTCCTTTGTCAAACCTTCGTTCCTGCCTGGAAGGCCTGCAGATGAACTTTCCGGATAAAAAAGTGAACCTGGTGGAAGTGGCTTTTCCAAACGATCCCTGGGGTATTCCCGATAACGCCGGCTATACCCCGGAATATGCAGCATCGCCTCAGGGACAGAAAAAATTTATGGAAGATTTTATTGATACGATCAAAAATTTTTCCAACGTAAACGGATTCATGTACTGGTATCCGGAAGAAACTTACATTCCATCGGGCAACATCCTTACACTTCACAGGGGGGTATTCGACATCCAAAACGGCAATGCTTTACCGGTAATGGATGTTTTTGCCAATTAAGAAACGACGTAACCTGCTTTTACGGTAAGTCCCTCCGTAAGGATCGGGGAGGGTTGCTTCCGTTGCCAGGTATATCGTAGTGGAAGCACCCCTGGCAGGAGTGCTCAGAAAAGGCTTGAAAAAAAGATTAACAAGGGGATCCAGGCGGTTGTTCATTGTGATCATAGGGGTGTTTACAGCACCGGGGTCGGCTGAAACTACCTGGATATCATAGGGATGTAATTTTTCAGCAAGGTCAAGTGAAGCGTAATACAGCGCCCTTTTAGAATCACCGTAACGTATAACACGACCGGCCCAATTCCTTGGGATACGGGTTACGAACGATGGTTTGAACCGGGAAAACCATCCAAAATATATAGTGCACGAAACGGTGAAAATGATTCGTGCCCCGCACTTTGTCAATGCCCCTTTCCGGAGTTTTGGTAATAAAAGTTCTGTCAGGTAGAGGGGCGCTTTATAATTGACCTGTGAAATTTTTTCCAGTCCGTCTTGGGTCATACAGGTCCTTTTGGGGAGAATACCCGCATTATGTATAAGCCGGTTAATGGACTTGTGTGTAATGCTTTCAGCAAAAGCTTTAACAGAGACGTAAGAAGAAAGATCCAGGGGAAGCAGCTCTATGAAAGAAGCGTTTGTTTTGTCTTCATACTCGCTGACCAGTTGCTTATAAAAAGGCATGGCCGCCTCTGTGGAGAGGCAGGCCATGATAAGTGAATACCCGTTGTCGAGTAAAGAACGGCAGATTTCGCGGCCAAGACCGCCATCTGCCCCGGTAACAAGGGCCGTTTTTTCAGGCTTTATTGTCGGAGCCAAGTACGTTCACTACTTTGTGTTTGTACAACTCTTTGAGTTTGTCACGGGCAGGTCCCAGGTATTTGCGCGGGTCAAATTCTTCGGGTTTTTCCGCCATGACTCTACGGATAGCTGCCGTCATGGCAAGCCGGCCGTCGGAGTCAATATTGATCTTGCATACGGCAGAACGTGCGGCCTTGCGGAGCTGGTCTTCCGGGATACCAATGGAGTCTTTCAGTTTCCCTCCGTAATGGTTAATCTCGGCAACTATGTCCTGGGGAACACTGGATGACCCGTGAAGCACAATAGGGAATCCGGGGATTCGTTTTTCGATCTCGGCCAGGATATCCAGGCGAATCTCGGGTTTTTGTCCCGGTTTGAATTTGTAGGCTCCGTGAGAAGTCCCTATGGAAATAGCCAGGGAATCAACGCCGGTCTGTTTTACAAAATCTTCTACTTCTTCCGGTTGTGTATACGTGTGGTGTTCGGCTTTTACGTCGTCTTCAACGCCTGCCAGTACACCCAGTTCTCCTTCTACGGTTACATCGTGTTGGTGTGCGTACTCCACTACCCGGCGGGTCAGTTCCACATTTTCCTGGTAAGAAAGATGGGATCCGTCAATCATCACGGATGAAAAACCGTATTCTATACAGTTTTTGCACAATTCAAAGGAGTCGCCATGATCCAGGTGCAATACTATGGGAATGGAATAACCCAGTTCCTTGGCGTATTCAACCGCTCCTTGTGCCATGTAACGCAAAAGCGTCTGATTGGCGTATTTGCGTGCGCCGCTGGATACCTGGAGAATGACCGGTGATTTTGTTTCCACGCAGGCACTGATGATGGCCTGCATTTGTTCCATGTTGTTAAAATTGAAAGCGGGGATGGCATAGCCGCCCTTGACTGCCTTGGCAAACATATCGCGTGAGTTTACCAGGCCTAAATCTTTGTATGATACCATATTTAAAAATTTAATATTTGATGTTTTCCTTTATTCAATTCACAAAGATAAGACTTTTGGCGTATATTTGGGAGTGATAAAGTTATAAATGTAATGAATCCTTATATACTTCAGGAAACCAACTGGCATGCAGTCAAGGATACGGAATACCGGATTGCCATACTGCCATGGGGGGCCACGGAAGCTCACAATTACCACCTGCCATACGGGACCGATACGTACCTGGCCACAGAGGTGGCACAACGCAGTGCCCATCTGGCCTGGGAACAGAATGTAAAGGCGCTGGTCTTGCCTTCCATGGCCTATGGTGTGAATTCAGGGCAAATGGACATTCCCTTTTGCATGCATATGAATCCTTCTACTCAACAGCGTATACTGGAAGACATTGTTACCGTGCTATTACATCATAATGTAAAAAAACTGGTCATTTTGAACGGGCATGGAGGAAACTCGTTTCAAAACGCCATACGGGAAATGGAGCTTCGTTTTCCCCAAATGCTCATAGCCATGGTGAATTGGTGGCGGGTACGTCCCGTGTCCAAATATTTTGACAATCCGGGAGATCATGCCGATGAAATGGAAACATCTTCCATGATGGCAATTCATCCCGGACTGGTCCTTCCGCTTGAAAATGCGGGACCTGGGAAAGAGCACCGTTATAAACTAAAGGGCTTGCGTGAAAAATGGGCCTGGATTCCCAGACGGTGGATATACACAACGGATGATACGGGGGTAGGAGATCCTTCGGCTTCCACACCTGAAAAAGGAGAGAAATTTGTAAACGATTGTATTAAAGAAGTGGCCGGGTTCCTTGTTGAGTTTTCCGGTGTTGAAAAAATTAAAGATCTGTATGAGCAATAAAAAAGCACTGATTTTTTCAGCTCCTTCGGGGGCCGGGAAATCTACTGTTGTAAATCATTTAATGGAAACGTTTCCAAACCTGGATTTTTCCATAACGGCCACTACCCGGCCTAAAAGGGGGAACGAAGAAAACGGGAAAGAGTATTATTTCATTTCCGGTGAAGAATTCCGGAATCTTATTCAACAAGATGCCTTTGTGGAGTGGGAAGAAGTATACAAAGGGAGGTACTACGGGACGTTAAAACTGGAATTGGAACGTATTTGGAACGGGAATAAAATAGCTGTTTTTGATGTAGATGTCAAAGGAGGAATCAACCTTAAAAAGAAATTCGGAAAAGAAGCCTTGTCCGTTTTTGTGGCCCCTCCGTCGCTTGAAGTTTTACGCGAAAGACTGACAAAAAGGGGGACCGATTCGGCAGCTGCCATTAAGGAACGCCTGGCAAAAGCTTCTGTGGAAATGGAAGATGCCAAATATTTTGATGTGGTATTGGTAAATGATCGCCTGGAAGACACACTGGACAAGGCTACCGAGATAGTAGCCGCTTTTTTAAACTAACATGAGTACGTGCGGTTTATATTTTGGTTCATTCAATCCTTTTCATATTGGACATCTGGCTATTGTCAATTATCTGGTATCTTTTACGGATCTGAACCAGGTACGTTTAATCGTTTCTCCACGCAATCCTCTGAAGGATATAGAAATGTATGCCGCCGGGACTCCTTCTTCACGTTTGGAACATATACGGGCTGTAATGAAAGAAAAAAAACTGCCGGTTGTTGTTTCGGATGTTGAATTTCATTTGCACGAACCGCTATATACCATCAATACATTACGTTACTTGCAAAAAGCCGAGCCAGGCCTGCAATTTATCCCGGTAATCGGAGGGGACAACCTGGCCGTTATTGAACAATGGCATGAATGGCAAACCATTCTGAACGAGTTTGTAATTTACATATACCCCCGCCAGGGAGTGGATCACGGAGCTTTGTGTGACAAATACAATGATTTTGCAAAAAACCTCGTTTTATTGCCTGCTCCTGAAATCACAATATCATCAACATTTATACGGGACGGGCTGGAAGCGGGAAAAAATATGGACGGGTACCTGGTTTAAAGGATAACATTATGAATGTTTACAGGACACAGGACATCAGGACTATTGACCGTCTTTTCATGGAAAATACAGGGGAGACGGAAACGCAGCTTATAGCAAGGGCTGCCCATGCATTTGTACAGGCTTTTCTTGAAGAAGAGAAAGTTCCGGGTAATGTGCTTGTAGTGGCAGGTCCGGGAAATAACGGGGCCGATGCGCGTACCATAGCCGGTTTGCTGAAAGAAGCTAAGTGGCAGGTTCAATTGATGGATTTTGCCGGGGCAATGCCTGAGGAAGAACAAGATGATGTGTGGCAGGATTTATTATCGGGATTCAAACGGGATACCCTGGTTATTGACGGATTATTCGGCTCGGGCCTGACACGACCGGTCATCGGACGGTACGGTCGTATTATTGAAAACATTAACAGCCTGGATGCAAAGGTTTATGCGGTGGATATCCCTTCCGGACTTCCCGGGGAGGGTCTCCCGGATCCCTCCGGAGCTGTTGTCCATGCAAACGTGACTTATGCATTCCAGTTTCCCAAATTTTCTTTCTTTTTTGCCGAGGCGTATCCTTACACGGGGGAATGGAAAGTGCTTGATATTGGCATGGGAAGCATGGATTACCCCGGGGTGGAATGTCCGTTTGTAATGACTTCCCGGGAATACTTTGACCACCATTTTCCGGGCAAACGCCATCCGTTTTCCTACAAAAACAAATTCGGACATGCCTTGCTTATTGCCGGTAGCCGGGGAAAAATGGGGGCGGCCCTGCTGGCTGCAAGATCCTGCCTGCGTACGGGTTCGGGTTTGTTGACGGTTCATATTCCTGCTGCCGCTGAAGGGGCTTTCTACACTTCCTTGCCTGAAGCCATGCTTTCGGTGGACAGACGAACAGATGTAACGGGCGATCTGCCCGAAGGACTGATTCACGGAAAGACTGTATTTTCGGCCATCGGAGCCGGTCCCGGTATGGGAACGGCATCCGAAACCTCGGGACTCATGGGGCAATTGCTGGGTTTGCTCAATGAAATGAAACCGGCCCCGTCTCTGGTACTGGACGCCGATGCACTGAACATCATCTCGGCAAATCCGGTGATGCTGTCCCTGATCCCGGCAGGAACTGTGATCACGCCGCATCCCGGTGAATTTGACCGGATTGCAGCCGTATGTGGGGAATCAAAGGCAAAAAACGGACAGGAAAGGGCCATGCAGGCAGTGAAAATGGCACGTGACAGAAATGTTGTAGTTGTTTTGAAAGGAAGGTATACACTGATCGCTACCCCCGACGGGCCTCACTGGTTCAATCCCACGGGAAATCCGGGAATGGCTACGGCCGGGAGCGGAGATGTGCTTACCGGGATTATTTTGGCATTGCTGGCGCAGGGTTATGAACCCTCCATTGCTGCGGTACTGGGGGTCTACCTGCACGGAAAAGCCGGAGACAAAGCAGCGGCTTCCGGCGCACATACGTTTCTCATGGCCGGGGATATTATTGATTTTCTTTAAATTAAGCACCAAATGGATCCCAGGGGGCTGTTATTTCAAGAGGCGTTTTTTTTACAGGATGATCCAGGGCTACCCGATAGGCGTGCAGGGATATGCTTCCGTCCGGATTTGAACGGCGGGCACCGTATTTCAGGTCTCCTTTTATAGGACATCCTATGGCCGCCAATTGGCACCGAATCTGGTGGTGTCTGCCTGTTAACAGTTCAATTTCAAGCAGGTGGTATTGGCGCGTGCTTTCCAGGTACCGGTATCGCAGTCTGGCTTCACGGGTGCCTTCTGCAGGCGTTTCCCGAGCGTATGACTTGTTCTGCTTTTCGTTTCGCCAAATAAAGTGAGTAAGCAGGGCGTTGTCTGCCGGAGGTCTTTTTGATACCAGCGCCAGGTAGGTTTTATGTACTTCTCCTTCACGGAACATCCGGTTGAGGCGTTCCAGTGCTTTGGACGTTTTTGCAAATATGCAGATGCCGCTCACCGGCCGGTCCAGGCGATGGGGTACACCCATAAACACATTGCCCGGTTTCAGGTCTCTGTCCTTAATATAGGCTTTTAAAATTTCACTCAGGGGCGTGTCACCGGTCTTGTCTCCCTGCACGATCTCTCCGGGAAGTTTGTTGACTACCAGAAGGTGGTTGTCTTCGTAAAGAATACGTTGTTCAAGTCCTGTTTCTGCATATCCTGACATAGTGACAAAGATAAACATTCCTCCAGACTGCCAACCTGTCAGTAAATATCTTTTGGCATAACAATTGAGCAAGTCAGAACAGAATTTGGAAATTATTAAATATTAAAAATAGTATTATGGGAAAAATTATTGGTATAGACTTGGGAACCACCAACTCGTGCGTTGCTGTTATGGAAGGTAACGAACCGGTTGTTATCATTAATTCGGAAGGCAAACGGACAACTCCTTCGGTTGTCGCTTTTGCGGATAACGGAGAACGTAAAATTGGTGATCCGGCCAAGCGCCAGGCTATTACAAATCCCCACAGGACCATTTATTCTATCAAGCGTTTTATGGGGGAAACATTCGATAAAGTAGCTCTGGAACGCAACAGGGTAACTTATGTTGTGGAAAAGGGAGACAACAATACACCCCGCGTAAAAATTGACGAACGTTTATATACACCGCAGGAAATATCAGCTATGGTTCTGCAGAAAATGAAAAAGACGGCTGAAGATTTCCTGGGACAGGAAGTGACCGAAGCCGTGATCACAGTGCCTGCCTATTTCAGCGACTCGCAACGTCAGGCCACCAAAGAGGCCGGAGAAATTGCAGGACTGAAGGTCCGCCGTATCATCAACGAACCTACCGCTGCTGCTTTAGCCTATGGTTTGGACAAGATGAACAAAGACATGAAGGTCGCTGTATACGATCTGGGTGGCGGAACTTTTGATATATCTATCCTGGAGCTGGGTGACGGTGTCTTTGAAGTAAAATCCACCAACGGGGATACACACCTTGGAGGAGATGATTTTGACCAGGCTGTGATCGACTGGCTGGCGGAAGAATTTGCTTCCGACAACAGTGGTTTGGACCTGCGTAAAGATCCCATGGCTCTGCAACGTCTGAAAGAAGCAGCCGAAAAAGCCAAGATAGAGCTTTCCAGCCAGAACTCTACCGAGATCAATTTGCCTTATATCATGCCCGTAGACGGAGTTCCCAAACACCTTGTAAAAACCTTGTCCAGGGCAAAATTTGAACAATTGATAGACAACCTGGTACAACGTACCATGGAGCCTTGCAAAAAAGCCCTTTCGGATGCTGGTATGAAGGCATCGGATATTGATGACGTAATATTGGTGGGCGGTTCAACTCGTATACCGGTTATTCAGCAACTGGTCCAGAAATTCTTCGGGAAAACACCTAACAAAAGTGTCAATCCCGATGAAGTAGTTGCTGTGGGGGCAGCCATACAGGGCGGTGTACTTTCCGGTGACGTGAAAGACGTATTGTTGCTGGACGTTACTCCGCTAAGCCTGGGTATTGAAACCCTGGGCGGTGTGATGACGAAATTGATTGAAGCCAACACCACCATACCTACCAAAAAATCACAAGTTTTTTCCACGGCCAGCGATAACCAGCCTTCGGTTGAGATCCATGTATTGCAGGGAGAACGGCCCATGGCTCGGGACAATAAGACCATCGGACGGTTCCATCTGGACGGAATAGCACCTGCCCCCCGCGGAGTGCCACAGATTGAAGTTTCGTTTGACATAGATGCCAACGGTATTTTGAATGTCTCGGCAAAAGATAAGGGGACCGGGAAAGAACAGAAGATTCGTATTGAAGCTTCCTCGGGCCTTACCGAAGATGAGATCAAAAAAATGAGGGACGAGGCAAAAGCCAACGAAGATGCCGATAAGAATGAAAAAGAGCGTATAGATAAGATCAACGAGGCCGACAGCATGATCTTCCAGACCGAGAAACAGCTGAAGGAATACGGGGATAAATTGCCGGCAGACAAAAAAGCTCCTATTGAAGAAGCCCTGGAGAATTTGAAAAAAGCTCATAAATCGCAGGATCTTGCCGCCATTGACAGTGCCCTGGAGGCTATGAACAAAGCCTGGCATGCCGCTTCCGAGGAAATGTACAAAGCCTCGCAGGCATCGGACCAGGGACCGCAACAGCAACCTCCGTTTGAAGGGCAACAGCCGGGAAACGGCGGCAGTGATTCAGGCAATGAAGAAGGAGAAGTTAAGGATGTAGATTTTGAGGAGGTAAAATAATATGGCTGAAACCAAGACTAAGAAACATCAGGCCCATACCGGGCCTGATGTTGATCATTTAGAACAGCAGCAAGAGCCACAACAGGCAGAACAAGCTCAGCAACAGGCAGAACAGGTTCAGCAACAGGCAGAACAGGTTCAGCAGGAATCCTGCCTGCAGAAAAAACTGGATGAAACCAACGACAGGCTGTTACGCTTGCAGGCCGAGTTTGATAATTACCGCAAACGTACAGCTCGCGAAAGGTTGGAACTTGTTTTGACCGCTTCCGAGGAGGTAATCAAAGGGATGCTGCCTGTGCTGGATGATTGTCAGCGAGCGCTCTATACTCTTGAACAGCTGGAAAATGCAGATCCGCATTCCGTTGAAGGAGTCAGGCTGATCTACAACAAGCTTCTTACCTTTTTACAGGGAAAAGGATTGAAGATCATAGAAGCCAAAGGAAAGCCCCTGGACACGGACTTTCATTGTGCAATAGCTAAGATGCCTGTTAAAGAAAAAAAGATGAAAGGAAAAATTATTGATGTGGCATTGGAAGGATATACACTTAACGGAAAAGTAATCAGGTTCGCTAACGTAGTAGTGGGCGAATAGACAGCATTATGGCCAAAAGAGATTATTACGAGGTTCTGGGAGTAGATAAAAGCGCATCTGCCGAGGAAATAAAAAAAGCGTACCGAAAAAAAGCCCTGCAATACCATCCCGATAAGAATCCGGGAAATAAAACCGCAGAGGATAAATTTAAGGAGGCTGCCGAGGCTTATGACGTGCTGAGCGATTCCAACAAAAAAACCAGGTACGACCAGTTTGGTCATGCCGGTGTAGACGGAATGGGAGCAGGCGGACCCGGCGGGTTCCCGGGCGGTTTTACTATGGACGATATATTTTCCCGTTTTGGGGATATATTTGGTGAAGCTTTTGGCGGAAGTCCTTTCGGAAGTGCTTTTGGCGGACGTACCAATCCCAGGCGGGGTGTGCGTCGTGGGTCAGACATACGCATTCGCGTAAAGCTGACCTTGAAAGAAATCGCTTACGGAACCAATAAGGTAGTTAAGATCAACAAACTGAAAACGTGCAGTCATTGCGGGGGTAAAGGAGCTGTTTCAGAATCGGATACCAAGACTTGTCCCACTTGTAACGGATCGGGTGTGTTCACAAGGATTACCCACACATTCCTGGGGCAAATGCAGAGTTCCAGTCCCTGTCCTGCCTGTCATGGTGAAGGAAAGATCATTGTGAATCCCTGTCCCGTCTGTAAAGGCGACGGTGTAGTTAAGGAAGCCGAGGAAATTTCGTTTTCCATTCCAAAAGGAGTGGAAGAAGGAATGCAACTGACCATCAGCGGGAAAGGAAATGCGCCCAAACGCGGTGGCGTGAATGGCAATTTGCTGGTAGTAATTGAAGAAGAATCGCATCCCGATTTGCAACGTGACGGTCACGATCTGATCTATACGTTGTTTGTATCCTATACCCAGGCAGCATTGGGTGACGATATAGAAATTCCAACCATAGACGGAAAAGTCAAGATAAAAGTGGATCCCGGAACACAGAGTGGTCGTATATTACGTCTCAGGGGCAAAGGACTTCCCGATGTAAATGGTTACGGGACAGGGGACATGCTGGTATTTGTGCAATTATGGACTCCTAAAAAACTCAGTAAGGAAGAAAAGGAATTGTTGTCCAAACTGAAGGATTCTCCTAACTTTGCTCCAAATCCCGCCAAAGAAGAAAGAAACTTCTTTGACCGGATGAAAAAAATGTTTTCGTGATGGTTTCTTGTTTGAAACGTATACCGGTGCTGGTGACTGCGCTGGGGTTCGTTTTTTTATCGCTTGGGGCACAGGAAAAAGATCTGGCAGGTTATTACGTTTCACCCATAGCTATAAATCCGCTTACTTTAAGCGGGAGTATGGGTGAGTTTCGTGCTACGCATTTTCATACCGGGTATGACTTTCGCGTAGGCGGTGTTTCAGGAACCCCCGTGTATGCTGTAGCCCAAGGCTATATATCCCGGATCACCGTATCTCCGGGTGGATATGGGAATGCCTTGCAGATAACCCATCCAAACGGAACCGTTTCGCTCTACGGACACCTGGAATCATTTGCCCCTGATATTGCTTCCTATGTGGAAGAAGAGCAATATGCCGGGCAACAGTTTAGTGTGGCGCTGGATTGCCCTCCTGAAATGTTCCCTGTTCATAAGGGACAACAAATTGGCAGAGCTGGAAATTCCGGAGATTCGGCAGGTCCGCACTTGCATTTTGAGATCCGTTACAGGGATTCCCTTTTGTCATCCTCTTACTTTACGGCCAACCTTATTCGTCACGGTGTTTATGAGATCGAGGACACGTTGCCGCCGGAATTCAGAGCCATACAATTTTACGGTTACAATACGGATCCCGATGGGATTGCACAAACCCGCCTGACAGCCGGATTTACAGGAAACGGGAATCATCTTGCAGTCAATGTAGCGGATACTTTTTTTGTAGCAGTAGATGCCATAGACCGTATGAACAACACCTGGTCCCGGATGGGTATAGAAAAGTGGGAGGTTTTCCTGGATACAACACTTGTGTACCGGTATACCAACGGGGACCTTCCACTGGAATATACAAGGAATATTTTATCTCTGGTCTATTATCCGGAAAGGGCCATAAATGGAAAAAGTTTGCTCAAGACCTGGGTAGAACCGGGCAATGTGATGGCAGATAACCGTATTGAAGCTCCAACCCGCGGGTTGTTCTCTTTAAAAGACACCCTGGATCATACACTATCCATAGTAATTCATGACGGGGCAGGAAATCGGGCTAAACGCAGTTTTACTGTCCGAAAAAAGAGCGGGTTGGATATACTGGTGACTGACCGGGCTCAAATGGATGATCTTTCCCAAACGCAGTGTCTGCAGGATGAATACCAACAGCGTTTTTTTTGGGATGCCACCAATGTTTTATCAACACGGGATATCAACGTGAAAATACAGGAAAAAGCTTTGTATAAAGATATCATGTTCCGGGCAATACGTGTTGATTCACTGGAATGGTGCCTGCATACGGCGGAAGAACCGCTTCATTTGCCCATGCAGGTTCAATGGCAAGTCCCGGCTTCAGTCCCCGATTCACTGTACGACAAGGTCGTGGTTTTGCGTCAGTCGGACAAGGGACGTGATCCCCACATGGTAGAAGCTGATCCGCGGCTCTGGAGATCCGTTGGCGGGATTTGCAGGGACAGTACGGTGTCTTTTCAAAGCAATGCCTTTGGACGTTACCGGATAGATGTGGATACCATCCCTCCTACAGTAAGTGCTTCTTTTGGAAAAGGGGCTGATCTTCGTGGACGCAGAAGTGTTTATTTCACTATTAAGGATGAATGTTCCGGGATACGATCCTATAACCTGACCATTGACGGAAAATGGGTGTTGGGCATACACGACGGAAAACGTTCACGTGTTACGTGTGTCCTGGACGCTAAAAGGATTGCAAAAGGTACAAAACACCGGCTTACTTTACAGGTTGTGGATCAGAAAAATAATAGTACGGAATTTAATACGGAATTCTTATGGTAAATTTTAATCCTGAAGAAAGCATTACTGCTCTGGGACTGATGTCAGGAACTTCGCTGGACGGACTGGATCTGTGCATGGCCACTTTTACCCTTAAAAACGGGAAATGGTCTTACCATGTTGAACATGCCGATGCTGTCACATATCCTGATGAGCTCAAAAATGCGCTGGCAACTGCACAATCCATGACGGCATTGGAATTTGCCCGTTTGCATTCCGATTACGGTCTATACCTTGGTCAGAAGGTAAAAGCGTTTATGGATAAATTCCACGTTAAACCCCAATTGGTCGCATCCCACGGGCATACGATCTTTCACCAACCTTCCATCCGTCTTACCAGCCAGATAGGCAGCGGAGCCGGAATAGCGGCAGAAAGCGGCGTCCCTGCAGTTTGCGATTTCCGGACTACAGATGTGGCACTTAACGGACAGGGAGCTCCCCTGGTCCCTGTTGGTGACAGGTACTTGTTCGGAGATTTTGATTACTGCCTGAACCTGGGCGGTTTTTCCAACATTTCTTTCGAAGGACAGGGCGGAACAAGAAAAGCTTACGATATAACGGCTGTTAATTACGTTTTGAATCATTATACACGCCTGATAGGCCTGGATTATGACAAAAACGGAGATCTTGCCCGGTCTGGGAATGTGAATCATAAGGTTTTGGATGCACTCAACGGACTTCCTTTTTATAAGCAGTCCGGTCCCAAATCCCTGGGCAGGGAATGGGTGGAAGGGCAGGTACTCCCGTTGATTGATTCGTTTGGGATGACTATGGAAAATATTCTGGCTACTTATTGTGAACACATTGCCGTACAGACTTCTTACCACGTACATTCCGGATCAAAAGTGCTGGTCACAGGCGGCGGGGCGTTCAACAAGTATTTGATGGAACGTATGGCGGCGGTGACTGAAAACGTAATATTCCATATCCCCGATGATCTTACGGTAAATTTCAAGGAAGCCCTTATCTTTGCATTCCTGGGTGTTTTGTATGTAAGTGATATCCCTTCCTGTTTGTCGTCGGTGACCGGCAGCCTGCACGATAATATCGGAGGAGCGATGTATAAATAAATGTTTGTAAAAAGTTTGGGTAAAAAGAAAAAAGCACTACCTTTGCAAGCCCAAAATTAATACGATAAGTACGAAGATGGACTTAATAAAAGTAGCAGAGCAAGCATTTGCAGGAGAAAGTAAAAACTTTCCGAATTTTAAATCAGGGGATACTATTACGGTAACCTACAAGATAAAGGACGAGAACAAGGAACGTCTGCAAAAATTTCGCGGAGTGTGCATTCAGCGTAAAGGTTCCGGTGTATCCGAAACGTTTACCGTGCGCAAGATTTCTAACGGAGTAGGTGTAGAGCGTATATTCCCTTATACATCACCTTTTATTGATACCATAGAAATTAACAAATACGGAAAGGTACGCCGTGCCCGTATTTATTACCTCCGCAATCTGACAGGTAAGAAAGCCCGTATTAAAGAAAGAAGGGTCAACCTGGATAAAACAGCTAAAGCTGAGGCATAGTTTTCCGGCCCCGTAGCTCAACTGAATAGAGCATTTGACTACGGATCAAAAGGTTACAGGTTTGAATCCTGTCGGGGTCACTTAACACAGTGGCGCAGAGTCTTTTGGATTCTGCGCCACTTTTTTCTTAACTTTGTTTCAATGATGAAAAAGGTTGTAAAAATATACAAGCCGACAGAAGGAGAAGAGGAACTGCCGGTAGTGGAAGGTGTGAAATGCGGATTTCCTTCTCCTGCGGAGGATTTCTCAGATATGCGATTAAATATAACCCAAGAGATTGTTAAAAATCCTGCTTCTACATTTTATGCGCGTGTAAGCGGCAACAGCATGATCAATGACGGGATAGGGGACGGTGATATCCTGGTTGTAGACAAATCGGTGGATCCTTACGACGGCTGTATTGCCATTTGTTACGTGGATGGTGAATTTACGTTAAAACGCGTGGAACGGCATAATGATCATTTAATGCTGATCCCGGGTAATAAAGCGTATAAACCCATTCAGGTTACGGCTGATAATCATTTTACCATTTGGGGCGTGGTCCGTTATGTGATCAAAAAACTCTGAGTATGTATGCGCTGGCCGATTGCAACAATTTTTTTGTAAGTTGTGAAAGGGTGTTCAATCCGGGATTGAACGGCCGGCCGGTAATTGTCCTATCAAACAACGACGGGTGTGCGGTTTCGCGCAGTAACGAGGCTAAGGCGCTTGGAATAAAGATGGGTGTTCCCCTGTTCAAGATCAGGGATATCGTTGAGAAATACAAGGTTGCTGTTTTTTCATCCAATTTTGCCCTTTACGGAGACATGTCCAAGCGGGTGCACCAGACGTTACGTCAATTGGCGCCGGCCATAGAAATTTATTCCATTGACGAAGCGTTTCTGGACCTCAGGGGATTGGAACAGACAGATTTGGATACCTTTGCCAAAAAGGCCTCGGCAATGTGTTTAAAAAACACGGGAATACCTGTGTCGGTGGGGGTTGCTCCCACTAAAACATTGGCCAAAATCGCCTCCAAATATTGCAAAAAGTGTCCGGCGTTGGAGGGTGGTTACTTTTTGCACGACAAAGAGGATGTCAGGAAAATTCTCAAGACTGTTCCGGTGGAAGATATCTGGGGTATCGGCAGAAGGTATTCACAAAAACTGTATTCTTACGGAGTGCATACGGCGGCAGACTTTGTGTCCCTGCCTCCGGAATGGGTGCTAAAACAGATGAGCATTAATGGGTTGCGTACACAAAATGAACTGAAAGGAGACCCCTGTATCGATTTTCTGGATCAGGTACCTCCTAAAAAGCAGATTTGCGTATCACGCAGTTTTGCCCGGGAAATGTATGATTTCGGGAAATTGTCTGAACAGGTATCGCTTTTTACGGCAATGGTGTGCGAAAAGCTTCGCCGGCAAAAAAGTGCCTGTCACCAGGTTATAGTATTTCTGTTGACCAACCGTTTTAAGGAGGAGGCGCCCCAGCAATACGAAAGCCGTATGTTTACTTTTCCTGTGGCTACTTCCAGTACGTTGGAGATTAACGGTAATGTTCTTAAGGAATTGTCCTTCCTGTTCAGGAAAGGGTACGGCTATAAAAAAGCAGGGGTCATTCTAACGGGGATCATACCCGAAGATGCTGTTCAATTGAATTTGTATGACAATACGGACAGGATGAAGCAATCCCGCTTGATGAAAGTGATGGATGAGTTGAACGAACGGATTGGTCACGGTACTCTTTCTGTGGCTACCGAATCCCGTGAAGGAATCA
>Ga0172377_10001745_pt1 | contig 22114 bp, 20 predicted proteins | sample Pumphouse3metaG_FD_119749 | JGI IMG/M metagenome (GOLD analysis project Ga0172377, IMG submission 119749) | Leachate microbial communities from a municipal landfill in Southern Ontario, Canada - Pumphouse #3 metaG | ecosystem: Engineered > Solid waste > Landfill > Unclassified | place: Canada...
AAGATTTTTAATAGCTTGAGGCATTGTTGCTGAGAATAACAAAGTTTGTCTATCAGCTGGAAGGAATGTAAAAATTTCTTTAATATCATCTAAGAATCCCATATCAAGCATTTCATCTGCTTCATCTAAAATTACAAATGATGGTTTAATATCAATTTTACCACCTCTTAATAAGTCAAGAAATCTTCCTGGAGTTGCTACAATAATAGAAGCTCTTTCAATATTTCTTAATTGTGTACTATAAGATTGTCCACCATATACAGTTGCTGTATTTAAGTTTAAATTTTTACCAAATCTAAATAATTCATCTGATACTTGCATTGCAAGTTCTCTTGTTGGAACAATAACAACAGCTTCAACACCATTTTGTCCCTTCATCATATTAAGCACTGGAAGACCAAATGCAGCAGTTTTACCTGTACCTGTATGTGCTTGACCAACCATATCTTTTCCAGATAAAACAATAGGAATTGCTTCTTCTTGAATTGGACTTGGTTCTTTGAATCCTGCTGATTCAATAGCGTCTTGTAACTGTTCTTTGAAATTAAATTCGTTAAAAGTCATTTTTTACCTTAGTATATATTTATTAAAAAATACACACGGTTATATAGTTTAGATTAAATCTTACCCATAAATGTACAATTAAAACGCAATTTGAGTCTTGCAAGTAAGTCAGTTTAATGAAAATGAATCTTTGATTAAGTATCAAAGTAGAATGGGCATATAAATGTGTATAATTTTTCGCAGTATAGCTAGTTTTATATAAAATTAAGCTTTAAGAAAAAGAGCTAAGCTCTTTTTCTTATAAGTCATCTAGTTTTTTGTAGTTTTCTAAGTATTTTGTATCGTAGTTATTTGAGATAAAATCTTCATTTTCCATCATTTTTTGATGGAATGGAATAGTAGTTTTAATTCCCTCTACTTCAAATTCAGCTAAAGCTCTTTTCATAATATTGATAGCTTTATTTCTGTCTCTTCCCCAAACGATAAGTTTTCCAATCATTGAGTCATAATATGGAGGAACTACATAATTTGTGTAAACATGAGAATCAACTCTTACATTTCTTCCACCAGGAACCATCCATTGAGTAACTTTTCCGGGACTTGGTAAAAAAGAATTTGGATCTTCTGCTGTAATTCTACACTCAATTGCATGACCTTTGAATTTTATAGATTCTTGAGGTGGAACTTTTTCACCCTCAGCTACTTTTATCATAAGTTCTACAATATCAATTCCTGAAACCATTTCAGAAACTGGATGCTCAACTTGAAGTCTAGTATTCATTTCCATAAAAAAGATGTTTTGTTTATCATCTGCTAAGAATTCAAAAGTACCTGCACCTTCGTATTTTAGGTATTTTGTTGCTTTTACAGCAACATCGTGAAGTTTTGCTCTTGTTTCATCATTTAATAAAATTGCAGGTGATTCTTCAATAACTTTTTGATGTCTTCTTTGTAATGAACAATCTCGTTCACCTATATGAATAGCATTTCCATGTGAATCTCCAACAACTTGAACTTCAATATGTCTTGGATTATTTATAAATCTTTCAAGATACATAGTTCCATCACCAAATGCTGCTAATGCTTCACTTGATGCTGCCATAAATAGTTGATCAAACTCAGATTCATCATGAATAAGTCTCATTCCTCTTCCACCACCACCAGCAGCAGCTTTTGCCATAATTGGATAACCAATTTCAAGAGCTACTTTTTTACCCTCAGTAACAGAATGAACTGATCCTTTAGATCCAGGAACAACAGGAACTCCCGCTCTTATCATCTCTTCTTTTGCTTTTGATTTATCAGCCATTTTTTCCATTACTTCAACAGATGGACCAATAAATTTGATATTGTGTAATCTACAAATTTCTACAAAATCTTGATTTTCAGATAAAAAACCATAACCTGGGAAAATTGCATCACAACCTGTCATTTCAGCAGCTGTGATAATTGCTGGAATATTTAGATATGAGTCTTTTGATTTTGCTCCACCAATACAAACAGCTTCATCAGCATGTTTTAAATATGATGCATTTTTATCACCTGCACTGTAAACAGCAACAGATTTTTTACCCATTTCTCTAATCGTTCTAACAGCTCTTTGAACGATTTCTCCTCTATTAGCTATTAAAATTTTTTTAATTTCTGCCATATTTAACTCTTATATTTTTTCAACAACAAAAATTGGCATATCATATTCAACAGGAGAGCCATCTTTAACTAAAATTTCTAAAATCTTACAATCAAATTCTGCTTCAACCTCATTCATAATTTTCATTGCTTCTAAAATACAAAGAGTTTGTCCTTTTTTAATAGTAGCACCAACTTCAACAAAAGAAGGAGATTCAGGAGATGGTGAAGAATAATATGTACCTACCATTGGAGAATTAATAACATCTCCTAATTTTGGAGCACTTGCAGTTTCTGCAATTGCAGATGCTGATGTTACTACAGGAGTAGCAAATGTCGTTTGCGCAACTGGTGCTGATGTTGTAACAGTTGTAACTCCAGCTTCAAAACCTCTTTGCATAGAAATCTCAAATTCACCTTCTTTAACCTTTAATTTGTTAAGTTCACTCTTATCAAATACTCTTATTAATTCTTTGATATCTTTAAAATCCATACTCAGCCTTTTTAATTTAATAAAATTTTTTCTCATAATAGCACATTTTTTCTGATAAATATATTTTTGTTTATTTAAATAAGTTGTATTTAAGTTTGGGTAAATAAATTTAAGTTAATTATTTAAAATATCTTTTTGATATAATCAAAAAAAATTACTTAGGAATAAAATGTTAAATGATAGAAGTTTTATAAATATTGCAAAAGAAATTGCCAAAGCTTCAAAATGTGTTTCAAAACAAGTTGGAGCTGTAATTGTAAAAGATGGAAGAATTCTTTCAACAGGATACAACGGAACACCTGCTGGTTATAAAAATTGTAGTGAGCATTGGAATGGTGAATATACAAAAGATCACCACGAATGGTCAAAAACTTATGAAATTCATGCGGAAATGAATGCTATTATTTGGGCTGCTAGAAAAGGAATTTCTATTGAGGGTGGAACTATTTATGTGACACTTGAACCTTGTAGTGAATGTTCAAAAAATCTAATTGCTAGTGGGATTACAAGAATAGTTTATGAAAAAGCTTATGAACATACAAATTCACAAGTTATATCAAAATTTATAAAAGATAATAATGTTCAAATTGAACAAATTTCTTAATAATAGTTTTTAATGGCATTTAAAGATAATCATATATTTTATAAATCAGCAATTTCAAAACATGGAATAAGTGCGCAAGGAGTTCATTGGAACTCCGAATATAGTCAGTATAAAAGATTTGAAGTTTTAACTAGTTTTATAAAAAATAAAATAAAAAAATCAACTATCGTAGATGCAGGTTGTGGTTTTGCAGAATATTATAACTATCTTTTTGATAATGATTTAAAACCAAAATCATATATTGGAATTGATTGTGAAGAAAAAATGATAACTCTTGCATCAAAAAGATTTTTAGATACAAGTTTTTATACTAAAAATATTCTAGAAGATGAAATTCCAATTGCAGATTATTATATTTGTAGTGGAGCTATGAATATATTGAAAAAAGAGGAAGCTATTATTTTTATTAATAAGTGTTTTAAAGCTTCAAAAAAAGCATTTGTTTTTAATTTATTAAAAAACGACCAACTTTCAAAACTAAATATTAATGATATTCATACTTATTGTAAAAGTTTATCAAAACAAACAGGGATAAGGGAAGATTATTTGGATAATGATATTACTATCTTTATGAAAAAATAAAATTATCATATATATCTCATATTCAAAATATAAAATTAGTTAATAAAAAAATAAGGAGCGTAGATGAGAATAGGTCTTTTTATTCCCTGTTTTATGAATGAGTTGTATCCAAATATTTGTAAAGCAACTTATAAACTACTAAAAAACCAAGGGTTACAAATAGAATACCCTTTAAATCAAACTTGCTGTGGACAACCGATGGCAAACTCTGGCTGTTCAAAAGATGTTAAAAAACTAGCTATTGAATTTGTAAAAACATTTAAAGACTTCGATTATATAGTTGCACCTAGTGGTTCATGTGTTGCTATGGTAAAAGAGCATTATGCAGAATTTTTTGACAATGATAAAGATTATAATAAAGTAAAAGCTTCTATTTATGAAGTTTGTGAATTTTTCCATGATATTATTAAAGTTGAAAATATAAATTTCAATGTTTCATTTCCCCACAAAGTAGGGCTTCATAATTCATGTCATGGACATAGAGTTTTAAAACTAGCAACTGCTAGTGAACTCAATATTCCTTATGATTCAAAATTAAAAAATCTTTTAAATACAATATCTGATATTGAACTTATAACTTTAAGAAGAGAAGATGAATGTTGTGGATTTGGTGGAACATTTAGTGTTCAAGAAGAGGCAATTTCAGTTGCTATGGGAAAAGATAGAATTAAAGATCATTTAGATTCAAATGCTGAGATAATGACAGGCGCTGATATGTCATGTTTAATGCATATGGATGGAATTATAAATAGAGATAAAAATCCTATAAAAGTAATGCATATTGTTGAAATCCTTGCAGGAGTTAAACCATGAGTAGCCATAGCGTTAATGCGAGTAAATTTGTAGCTAATGATGAAAGAATGCATTGGCATGACCAAGCACTTTGGTTTGTAAGAGAAAAAAGAGATAAAGCTAGTAAATCAATTCCTGAATGGGAACAATTAAGAGAATTTGCAAATCAAATAAAAACTCATACAATGGCAAATCTTGATACTTATCTTTTACAATTTGAAGAAAATGCCACAAAAAAAGGTATAAAAGTTCATTTTGCATTTGATGCACTTGAGCATAATCAAATTGTTGCAAAAATATTAAAAGAACATAATGTTACAAAACTTGTAAAATCAAAATCAATGTTAACAGAAGAGTGTCATTTAAATCCATATTTAGAAAATCTTGGAATTGAAGTTATTGATACAGATTTGGGGGAGCGAATTGTTCAATTAAGAAACGAACCACCATCACATATAGTTCTTCCAGCAATTCACCTAAAAAAATCAGATGTATCAGATACTTTTCATGAACATTTAGGAACAGAACAAGGAAATTATGACCCAACATATCTTACTCGTGCAGCAAGAGGTGCTTTAAGAGAAGATTTCTTAACAGCACAAGCAGGACTTACAGGAGTAAATTTTGCAATTGCACAAACAGGTGGAGTTGTAGTTTGTACAAATGAGGGAAATGCAGATATGGGAGCTAGTGTTCCAAAACTTCATATTGCTTCAATGGGAATTGAAAAAATTATTCCAAGACTTGAAGATTTATCTGTATTTACAAGATTATTAGCAAGAAGTGCAACAGGGCAACCAATCACTTCATATACTTCACATTTTCATGCACCTGTTGAGGGTGGAGAAATGCATATTATTATTGTTGATAATAACAGAAGTCAATTTCTAGCATCTGAAAAAAATAAAAAAGCATTAAACTGTATTAGATGTGGTGCATGTATGAATACTTGTCCAGTTTACAGAAGAAGTGGTGGTCACTCTTATGAATATGTAATTCCAGGACCAATTGGTTCAATTTTAGGTTCAAAAAAAGAGCCAGAAAAACACAATTCATTACCATTTGCTTGTACTTTATGTGGTTCATGTACAAATGTTTGTCCTGTAAAAATTGATTTAGATTCACAACTTTATAGTTTAAGACAAGATTTAGCAAATGCAAATTTGATTGACCCTAAAAAGAAAATGGCAATGAAGGTAACCGCTTGGTTAATGAGTAAACCAGCATTATTTGATTTTGTAGGAAAAATGGCTAGAAAAATTATTCCAAAATTACCAAATTCAATTTTATACAATAAAGCAAATGTTTGGGGGAAACAAAGAGATTTACCCAAAATGCCTCCGAAAAGTTTTAAAGAAATGTTCAAAGATGGAGAATTAGATGACTAGCAAAGAAAAAATATTAAAAAATATTAAAGATAATAATATTGTAAAAAGTGTAAAACTTCCAAGCTATGAAAATTTTGGTATCAAATTTGAAAATAAATTTGAAACTTTTTCTACAATGATTGAAAGTGTAGGTGGCAAAGCTTTAGTAATTGAAAGAGACAAACTTGATGACACAATAAAAGCTCTTTATCCAGATGAAAAACAAATAGCAAGTGATGTTGATTTTTGTTCAGTTGGTAATTTTAATGCAAATGATTTTGATGATGCACACGATTTAAGTAATATCGATTTAGCTGTTGTAAAAGGGAATTTTGCGGTTGCTGAAAATGGCGCTATTTGGATGAAAAATGAAAATAATAGACATAGAGCTTTATATTTTATTGCACAAAATATCATAATTGTAATTGAAGAAAATAAACTTTTAAACAATATGCATGAAGCTTATGAAAGAATTGATTTTGAAGATGCTGGTTATGGTGTATTTATTTCAGGTCCATCTAAAACAGCAGACATTGAACAATCTTTGGTTATTGGAGCACATGGTCCAAAATCAGGATATGTGATTTTCATAAAATCTTGATATAATTGCTAAATAGGGGATAATAATGAAATATTTTTTACTATTTAGCATACTTTTTTTTAATTTCTTACAAGCAAATGAACTAAAAGAAGTATTATTAATTCATTCATATCATAAAGGATATATTTGGACTGATGATATTTCAAAAACCATAGAAAAGAACTTTTCTTCTGATAAAAACATTGAATTAACTACCGTTTATATGGATACAAAAAGGATTGACGAACCTTCATATATAGAAAATCTTGCAAAACTTTATAAACAACAATTTGAGAATAGAACATTTGATTTAATTATTATTAGTGACAATAATGCTTTTGATTTTATAGAACAATACTATGATTATTTATTTAAAGATATACCTGTATTATTTTGTGGAATAAATAATTATGACAAAAACATGTTAGATAAATTAACTTTTAAAAATATCTCAGGAGTTGCCGAAGAAGTTGATATAGAAAAAAATTTTGAATTGATCTCAAGATTACATCCTAACTTGAAAAATCTTTTAATTATAAATGATACTTCAACCACTGGATATGCTGTAAAAAAAGATTTAGCAAAAATCATTGAAAAATACAAAAATAAATTTACTATTGAATATACAGATAATCTTGATATAAGTGATTTAAAAACAAAAGTTTCAAATCTTGAAAAAGCAAATAGTGCAATTTTATTTGTACTCTTGTTTAAAGATACAACTGGACAATATTTCACCTATAAACAAAGTTTTGAAGAAGTAAAAAAAGTTAGCCAAGTGCCTATTTATGGACTTTGGGATTTTTACTTAAATAGTGGAATGGTAGGAGGTTTATTAACTTCTGCCGTTGCACAAGGTGAAACAGTATCTAAAATGGCTCTTGAAATTTTATATGGTAAAAATATAAAAGATATTCCTATTTTAGAAAAATCTCCAAACCTTTATATGTTTAATTATAATGAACTAAAAAGATTTAATTTAGATGTTTATAAGTATGTTGAAAATCCTATAATTATTAATGAACCCACATCAATTTATAAAGAACATACGAAGTTTTTTATCATAACAATAATTATAATTGCACTATTAAGTATCATAGTTGTAATTTTAAAAGCAAATATTCAAAGAAGAGAAAAACTAGAACAGGAACTTTCAAATAGAATAGAATTTGATAAAGTATTACTGGATACCATTCCAAACCCAATTTATTACAAAAATGTTGAGGGAAAATTTTTGGGTTGTAACACAAGTTTTGCCTCTTTAGTTAATTGTTCAAGAGATGAAGTAATAGGAAAAACTGCTTTTGATTTTTTCCCTCTTCCAATTGCCACTAAAAATACTTTAATTGATCAAGAATTACTTAATACATTTAGTACAAGCACTTCTGAATTTACTTTTTATACAGCTTCAAATGAGATGAAACATATTATTCTAAATAAAGCAGTTTATAAAAATATAGATGGAAGTGTTGGTGGAATTGTTTGTATTATGGATGATATAACTGAAAGAATCCAACAAAAACAGTTTTTAATCCAACAAAGTAAACTAGCAGAAATGGGTGATATGATTGCTGCAATTGCACATCAATGGAATGAACCGTTGGTTGAATTATCCGCACTTGTTCAAGATATACAAACTTCATATTTATTAAAAGAGTTAAAAGATAAAGATGTAAAAGAGTTTGTAAATGATTCAATGGTTCAAATAAAATATATGTCAAAAACATTAACAGATTTTAGGAATTTTTTAAAACCTTCAACTAAGAAAAAGCTTTTTTCTATTTCTAAAGCCTTTAATGAAATCAATGAAATAATTGGCAAACAAGTATTTTATTCAAATATAAAAATGAACTTTAACTACAAAAATAAAAATGAAGAATTGTTAATTTATGGTTATGAAAATGAGTTTAAACAAGTTTTATTAAATATAATAAATAATGCAAAAAATAAAATTGTTGAGAATTGTTTACCTCTTAACAAAAAAGGAAATATTACTATTAATATCAAAAGATGTGCAACATATAATACAATAGAAATAATTGATGATGCAGGTGCAATTGATGAAAAAGTTATAAACTCAATCTTTGATCCATATTTTACAACAAAACAAGATGGAATGGGACTTGGTCTTTATATGGCTAAAATAATAATAGAAGAAAAAATGAGAGGAATGATTAATGTAAGAAATGACAATCAGAATGTTATTTTTACAATAAAACTTCCACATAAAAAGGTTTAAAATGAAAATCTTACTTTTAGAAGATAATCAAAAGTTAAATGAAATAATAACAAAAAGATTAAAACTAAAAAACTATAATGTAGAATCTTTTACAGATGGTGCACTTGCTTATGAAAAAATAACGGAAGGTTATTCATGTTTTATCTTAGATATAAATGTTCCAAATATCGATGGAATCAATATCTTAAAAAAAATAAGAGAATATTATGAAATAATTCCCGTAATAATTATAAGTGCTAGTGTAGAACTTGATATGATTAAACAATCTTATGATTTTGGCTGTAATGATTATTTAAAGAAACCATTTTTTATAGATGAATTAGAGATAAAAATAGAAAAACTTTGTAATATTCAAGATAATAAAATATTTTTTGATGAAAACTCTTATTTTGATTTTAAATCAGCATCAGTTGTAATTGATGAAATGCAAATTAGACTAACAAAAAAAGAGAAACTTTTAATAAACCTATTTCTTAGTAAAAAAAACCAAGTTATTTCTTATGAAACCATAGAAAATTATGTATGGGAGGGAGGGTTTGTCTCATTAGAATCAATTCGAAGTTTAATAAGAAGAGTAAGAAAAATCTTAACTAAAGACTTTATACAAACTGTTGTTGATACTGGATATATTTTTAAAATTGAATAAAATATCACATTATTATCATTTAGTATAGTTAGAATTTAAACTTTATGAACCTAAGGAAAACTTATTATGAAAACAAAACTTTTTTTAAATATAATTCATAATATAATTTTTAAAATAAAAGATAAAATGTTTGCTTTTATTTATGATCCTCAACAAAGAATTTATACAGTTCCAAGACTTGAATAACAAAATCTTTTTTTTCACAAGATAAATAAAAATAAAAAGGAAAAAAATGTTAGAAAGCAAATACCAAAAATTTTATGATGAAATCGTAAAAAAAATCAAAAAAGAAAAAATCTTTACAGATAAACTTCATACTTTAGCTTATGGAACTGATGCTTCATTTTATAGATTAATTCCAAAAATAGTAATCAAAACAGATAATGCAAAAGAGGTTCAAGATATTATAGAATTATCAAATTCTATGGATTTAAGCATAACTTTTAGAGCTGGTGGAACTTCACTATCAGGTCAAGCAATTAGTGATTCAATTTTAATTGTCACTTCAAGAAATTTCTCAAATTTTAAAATCTCACCAGATGCAAGTTTTATATCATTACAACCAGCACTTACAGGCGCTCAAGCTAATGGATTATTAGCTAGATATTCTAAAAAGATTGGTCCAGATCCAGCTAGTATAAATGCTGCTATGATTGGTGGAATTGCTGCTAATAATGCTTCGGGAATGTGCTGTGGGATTTCACAAAACTCATACAAAACTTTAAAATCTATAAAATTGATTTTTAGTGATGGAACAAAACTAGATACAGGATGCAAAGAAAGTAAAGATGCCTTTAGAAAAAGTCATGCTGATTTTCTAAAAGATTTAAAAAGTTTTTCAGATGATACAAAAAACAATGAAGAATTAAGAGCAAGAATTGAGCGAAAATTTAAAATCAAAAATACATGTGGTTACTCAATAAATGCTTTAATTGATTTTGATGATGAGTTTGAAATACTTCAACATTTAATCATTGGAAGTGAAGGAACTTTAGCTTTTATTGAAGAAATCACTTATTATACTGTTGAAGATTTAAAAGACAAAGCAAGTGCCTTAATTTATTTTAAAGATATGAATGAGGCATGTAGCGCTGTGACAAAATTAAAACTAGCACGAGATTCAAATCAAATAGTTGTTGATGCCGTTGAACTTATGGATAGAGCCGCTTTAAAAAGTATTGAAAATGATTCTGCAATGCCTGAATATATAAAAGATTTAGGTTCAGAAATAACTGCACTTTTAATAGAAACAAGAGCTATAAATGATGCTCAACTAGATATTCAAATAAATCAAATAGAAGACTTATTAAAAGAATTTGATGTTGTAAGAGAAATCTATTTTACAAAAGATGAACATGAATATAATCTTTATTGGAAAATAAGAAAAGGATTATTTCCTGCTGTTGGAGCTGTAAGAGTTACAGGAACAACTGTAATTATTGAAGATGTTGCATATCCAATTGAGTGTTTAGCTGTGGCAACACTTGAACTTCAAGAATTATTTAAAAAATATGGTTACTCAGAAGCTCTTATTTTTGGTCATGCCCTTGAAGGGAATTTTCACTTTGTATTTACTCAAGATTTCTCAGATCCAAAGGAGATTAAAAGATATGATGAACTTATGAATGAGGTTGTACATTCGGTTGCTGTTAAATACCAAGGAAGCCTAAAAGCAGAACATGGAACAGGGCGGAATATGGCAGCATTTATTGAAGTTGAGTGGGGATATGATGCTTATATTATGATGAAAAAAATAAAATCATTATTTGACCCAAAAGGACTTTTAAATCCAGGTGTAATAATAAATGATGATGCCCAAGCCCATCTTAAAAATCTTAAAACACTTCCAGCAACTAATGAAATTGTTGATAAATGTATTGAGTGTGGATTTTGTGAACCAACATGTCCCTCAAATGAATTAACTCTTACTCCTCGACAAAGAATTGTAATAAATAGAGAAATCTCAAGACTTGAAAGTATTGGAAATCATAAGGAAGCAAAAGAGTACAAAGATTTATACCAATACGATGGAATAGAAACTTGTGCAACATGTAGTTTATGTTCAAGTGCCTGTCCCGTAAAAATTGATACAGGAAGTTTAACTAAACACTTACGAGCAGAACAAGTCTCAACTAGTTCTAAATCAATTGCAAATTTTATAGCAAATAATTTTTCAATGACTTTAAAAGGTGTACGATTTGGTCTTCATAGTGCAAACTTTATTCATAAAGTTTTAGGAACTCCTAGTATGGAAACTGTAACTAAAACATTTAGAGACTTAAGCAAAAACTCTCTTCCTAAATGGAGTGAAGTAATGCCAAAAGCTATAAATATAAACTTAAATTTTGAACAAAAAGTAAGTGACAAAAAAGTAGTATATTTCCCTTCATGTATAAATAGAAGTATGGGATTAAATGCTGTTTCAAAAGAGGAAAAAGAACTATTTGATACTACTGTTGAAGTATTATTAAAAGCTGGTTACCAAATCTTATTTCCTGAAGATTTACCAAACTTATGTTGTGGTATGCCATTTTCATCAAAAGGATTTAATGAAGCTTCAAATACTAAATCATCTCAATTAGAAATTGCACTTTTAAATGTAAGTGAATTTGGTGAATACCCAATTTTATGTGATACAAGTCCTTGTACTAAAAAAATGATGGAGAGTTTTTCTCATAAATTAGATGTTTATGAACCAATAGAATTTGCTTTAAAATTTCTAACAAAAGATTTAGAATTTATAGCGATTGATGAACCTATTACAATTCATACAACTTGTAGTTCGCGAAAAATGGGATTAGAAGATAATTTTAAAACTTTAGCGCAACTTTGCTCAACAAATGTAATAATTCCAGCAGATGTAAAATGCTGTGGATTTGCAGGTGATAGAGGATTTAATTTTCCTGAATTAAATAAATCAGCATTAAGACACTTAAAAGAGCAAACAATTGGTGCAAAAATGGCATTTTCTACATCAAAAACTTGTGAAATTGGATTAAGCGAAGAATCAGGGCTTGATTATAACTCAATCTTTTATTTGATTAATAAAGTTACTAAGGCTAAAACTTTATAATCTTCTTTCCACAAAAACAGATATTTACTATTTTTTTGGTAAAATGTCTGTTTTATGAAAGAAGGAAAATAAATGTACAAACTTTTTTTAACACTACTTGTAAGTTCTGGAATATCATTTGCTGGTATAGTTAATGGTGTTGCTTTAACTGTTAATGATGAACCAATCACAACTTATGATATTGATAAAACCGTATCAATAAATAAAATCAGCAAAAATGAAGCTGTTGGATTACTAATAGACAAAGCTTTATATGAACAAGCCGTAAGCCAAAATAATATAAGTGCTGATATTTTTGATATAAATGAATATATTGAAAGATTAGCAAAAGCAAATGGAATGGATTTATACTCTTTTAAAGCCATGGTAAAACAAAGATATCCAAATTATGCTGATTTCGAAGAAGAAGCAAAAGATGCTGTTATTAGACAAAAACTAATTCAAAAAATAGTAAAAGGTCAATTAGCAGTTGCAACGCAAGAAGACATGGAATTGTATTATGAAAAAAATAAAAATCAATTTTCAACTTCAAAAGTTTATGAAGTAACACAATATGCTTCAAAAAATAAAGTTTCTTTAACTAATGCAATAAATAATCCAATGGTAATTGCAGCTGATGTTGAAAAAACTCCATTAAAACTTGGTGTTCAAAGTTTACAACCACAAATGCAATTTTTATTAAATGATACAAAATTAAATACTTTTACTCCTATTTTTACAGCAAATAAACAGTTTGTTTCTTTATTTGTGATAAGAAAAGAAGGAACAACTTCACTTGATTTTGAAACTGTAAAAGCAAAAATATTTAATGATATGATGAGTTTAAGAGAAAAAAAATATCTAAAAGATTATTTTGAGAAACAAAAATTAACAGCTGATATAAAAATAGTTAGATAAAGGAAATAGATGTTTGAAGTTATTATAGGATTAGAAGTACATGCCCAATTAAATACAAATAGTAAACTTTTTTGCTCTTGCGCTACAAGTTTTGGAGAAGAACCAAATACAAATGTATGCCCAACTTGTTTAGGATTACCAGGGGCTTTACCTGTTTTAAATAAAGAAGCTGTTCACAAAGCAATTATGCTAGGAACTGCAATAAAATCAAAAATAAATCAAAAATCAGTATTTAATAGAAAAAACTATTTTTATCCTGATTTACCAAGTGGATACCAAATTTCTCAATTTGAAGTTCCAGTTGTTGGACTTGGTGAATTAGTTATTGATTTCCCTGATGGAAGACAAAAAACGATTGGAGTTACAAGAGCTCACTTAGAAAATGATGCAGGTAAAAATATACATGCAGGAAATGCTTCACAAGTTGATTTAAATAGAGCAGGAACGCCTCTTCTTGAAATAGTTTCAGAACCTGACATGAGAAGTGCTGAAGAAGCTATTCTATATCTTAAAAAACTTCATTCAATTGTAAGATATTTAGGAATTTCTGATGCTAATATGCAAGAAGGGTCTTTTAGATGCGATGTTAATGTTTCTATTCGACCAAAAGGTGACACAAATCTTTATACAAGATGTGAAATCAAAAATATGAACTCATTTAGATTTATTGAAAAAGCTATTGCTTATGAAGTAAATAGACATATTGAAGCTTGGGAAGATGGTGTTCATTCAACACAAATTGTTCAAGAAACAAGATTGTTTGATGTAAATACGGGAGAAACAAGATCTATGAGAGGGAAAGAAGATGCTGCTGATTATAGATATTTCCCAGATCCAGATCTTTTACCTTTAATTATTACAGATGAAATGATTGCAGAGTATTCAAAAATTCCGGAACTTCCTGATGAGAAAAAAGCTAGATTTGTAAAAGAATTTGGACTTAAAGAATATGATGCTTCTGTAATTACTTCAAGTTTAGAAATGGCTAAATTCTTTGATGAAATGATGAAAGAGGGAATTAGTGCAAAAAATGCTGTATCTTGGTTAACTGTTGAGTTACAAGGAAGACTAAAAGAGGGTGCTTTAATTGAAGACTCTATTATAGATGCAATTACTCTAGCTACTATTGTAAAAAGAATTGAAGATAATACAATTTCTGGAAAAGCAGCCAAAGAAGTTCTTGATTATTTAATGGAAAATGAATCAACACAAGTAGATGTTGCTATTGAAAAGCTAGGACTTAAACAAGTTTCTGATGATGGAGCATTATTAGCTATTATTGACTCAATACTTGCAGCAAATCAAGATAAAGTTGCAGAATACAAATCAGGTAAAGATAAACTATTTGGGTTTTTTGTAGGGCAAACTATGAAAGAATCAAAAGGTAGTGCAAACCCAAATAAAGTAAATGATTTATTAAAACAAAGATTATCTTAATGGTAAATAACTCTATTGCTGTAATTGGTGCTGGAAAATGGGGACAAGCTCTTCATTTTGCACTAAGTCAAAAACAAAAAGTTTTAATAACTTCAAGAACAAAAAAAGATATTGAAAACTTTGTTGATTTAAAAACTGCATTAGAGTGTAAATATTTGATAATTGCCATTCCAGCTCAAGAAATTAGATCTTGGTTAAAAGATAATTTTGTTTTTAATGGACAAAAAGTACTTGTTGCCTCAAAGGGAATAGAAGCTTCAAGCGGTGAATTTTTAAATGAAATTTACTCAAGTTTTGTTCCTAAAAAAAACATAGGATTTATTTCAGGTCCTTCATTTGCAACTGAAGTTAAGCAAGGGTTACCATGTGCTTTAGTTATAAATTCAAATTCAAAAAAACTTTTTAAACAATTTTCTCCTTTTTTTCCAAATTTTATTAAAACTTATTACAGTTCCGATGTAATAGGAGCTGAAGTAGCAGGTGCATATAAAAATGTATTGGCAATTGCAAGTGGTATTTGTGAGGGATTAAACTTAGGTAAAAATGCTCAAGCTTCACTAATAGCTAGAGGTTTGGTTGAAATGGAAAGATTTGGAAAATTCTTTGGTTCAAAAAAATCAACTTTTTTGGGTTTAAGTGGTGCTGGTGATCTTTTTTTAACTGCAAATTCTACAATGAGTAGAAATTATAGAGTAGGACTAGGTCTTGCTTTAAATAAAAATTTAGAAGACATATTAATAGAATTAGGGGAGGTTGCAGAGGGAATTAAAACAGCTGAAGCAATACATAATCTTTCTATTAAATACAATATTTATACACCTATTGCAAATGAAGTAAATCTTATATTAGATGGTAAAAGCCCAAAAGATAGTTTAAAAGATTTATTAAAACATTAAACAATAATGAGAAAAGGAAAAGAGAATGAAAGCTTTTGTAGTTGAAAAAGTTGGAGATAATGAATTCAAATCAAGTATTCAAGAAGTTGAGACTCCAAAATGCGAAAAGAATGAAGTTGTTATAAAAGTAACTTACTCTTCATTAAATTATAAAGATGCTTTAAGTTCAGTTGGAAATCCAGGGGTTAGTAAACATTTTCCACATATTACAGGAATTGATGTTGCAGGAACTGTTTTTGAATCAACTTCACCTATTTTTAAAGTTGGAGAAAGAGTTCTAGTAACTGGTTATGACATGGGAATGAATTCAAATGGTGGACATGCTCAATTTGTAAAAATTCCTGCTTCTTGGGTTGCTAGAATTCCTGATGCAATTTCAGATCAAGAAATCATGACTTTTGGAACAGCTGGGCTTACTGCAGCACTAAGTGTAAATGAATTAATCGAAAATGGAATAAAACCAGAAAGTGGTGATATTTTAGTAACAGGTGCAACAGGTGGTGTTGGTTCAATTGCAATAGCAATATTAAGTAAACTAGGATACAACATAACCGCAATTTCTGGGAAAAAAGAAAGAATTGATTTTTTAAAAAAAATTGGTGCAAACGAAATAATCTTAAGAGAAGAGTTTGAAGAAGAATCAAAAAAACCTTTATTAAGAGAGAAATATGCAGGTGTTATTGATACAGTTGGTGGAAAGATATTAGCAAATGCGCTTAAACAAATAAAGTATGATGGCGTTGCCACTTGTTGTGGACTTACTTCTTCTCAAGAATTAAATACAAATGTATTTCCTTTTATATTAAGAGGTGTAAGATTGATAGGAATTGATTCTGTTGAATGTAAATTAGAGAAAAAACAAGCTGCTTGGGAAAAATTAGCAAGTAGATGGAAAATAAATAGTTTAAATTCAATTATAAATGAAATTTCATTAGATGATATAAAAGTAGCTTACGAACACCTTCTTTCAGGTAAAGCAGTAGGAAGATATGTAGTAAAAATAAAAGAGTAGATTAAAATTTAATCTACTTCAACCTCACCATTTTCAACTTGTAAACTGTAAGAAGTATCTTTACCTAAAGTAAGAATTTTTGCTTGTTCAACCCATTGATTATTTCTTGCAATTCCTGGAAGTAATAAGAATTCTTCTATCCATTCTGCATTTTTACTAGACCATCTTGAAATTTGTTCAAAATGATAAATTCCCAAATTATTCAAATCAATTTCTATTTTAGAATTTATTCCTTTTATTTTTATCAAAGGATCTTTTCCTATTGGCTTTGGTGTAGTTAGAATCAAAGGTTTATAATCTAAATTTGAGTTCTTTCTAAAAATAGGGTTTAATGTGCTTTTGATTCTATCATCTCTTGAATCTTCAACTCGATCATTATGTATTGACTCAATTTTAGGAAAATTATTTTTCCCTACAAAATAACCTAAAATAAACCCTATAATTCCAGCAATAACCAAATTTATTACTATTAGTGAAGCAGTTTCAAGCATAAATCTATTCTCCTATAATATTAAAATCAACTCTTCTATTTATTTCAGATAAACCATTTTCATCATCTTTTGCTATTGGAAAGTCTTCTCCATAACCAACAGCATTTAATCTATTTTCATCTATACCTAAATCAATTAAAGCAATTTTAACACTATTTGCTCTATCTTGAGAAATCTTTTTATTTAGGTTTTTATCACCTCTTGAATCTGTATGTCCAGCAATCTCAATTTTTATATTTTTGTTGTCTTCTAATACTTTTGCAATTCGTGCCAAAGTTGTATTAGAATCAATTGTAATAGTTGAACTTTTTCTCTCAAATTGAATCTTTTTTTCTGCTACTATTTGATTAATAAGAAGCTGCATATCTTTTGGTGATGAACCTGTTTTTAAAATATTTTCTTTTTGAATAACTGGTGTAGCAGTATTATTATTTGAAGGAACCGTTTCTTCATTGTTTATATTGTCTTCATCAGATGTGATTACAAGAGTTGGATTAGCAATATTAATATCTTTTACTAAATTTATATCCATTCTTGAAGTAATTGACTCCAACAAAGCATAATAATTAGGATCTTTTAATTCTCCTGATAATGATACTTCGTCATTAATAATAAGTATTTTAGCACCATCAGCAAAAAAATCTTTAAAAGGAGTAATTAATACAGCAACTTTTGACAATAAAACTTCATCAATGACTATATCATCTTCATAAGTATATTCACCATCTCTATTGATATTCAAAATATCTGAGACTCTTTTTGCATCTGCTTGATTTGCAAATGTACCATCCATTGTAACTATTCCATCTTTTTTTGTTAGAACCAAATTAAATGGTTTTGTTTCTTTATCATCGTCTGAAGCAAAAAAGTTAATAATTTTGTCAATCAAGCCTGTATCGTTAGAACTAATTTCTGTTTTAATTGGTGTATAAACTAAAGTTTGAGTATTTGATGAAGAATCAAAATCAAAACTATATACAGAATAGATTATAAATCCAATAAATAAAATTATTAAAAATACTACTTTTTTAACAAGTGACATTGTTACCCTTTTCCCTGAAATTATCGATATTATATCTTTTGATAGCTAAATTTAATTTAATTAAGTTTGATATTATACTCAATTAGTAAGAAAATAATTAGAATCTTAGCTTATTTTTAAAAATTAATTTTAAAAATTAATTTATTTGTTATAATTAGATAGAAATTACTAAAGAGAATAAAATGCAACACATAATAAATTCAGCCCAAACTTGCCTAGATTGCAAAAAACCAAGATGTCAAACAGGTTGTCCTGTTGGAACTCCAATAGCAGAAATGATTAGACTTTTTTTAAGTGGAGATATAAAAGAAGCTGGAGAAAAAGTTTTTGAAAATAATCCTTTATCAATTATTTGTTCACTTGTTTGTCCACATGAAAAACATTGTGAAGGTCACTGTATTTTAAATAAAAAATCTATCCCTGTTAATGTTGGTGGAATTGAAAACTATATTTCAACTTATTATATGAATTACAGAGAATTTGAAAAACCAACTCCAAATGGACGAAATTTAGCAATTATAGGGTCAGGACCAGCTGGAATTAGTCTTGCAATGATGATGGCAATGAAAGGTTACCATGTAACAATGTACGAAGGTAATGAACAAATAGGTGGTGTTTTAAGATATGGTATTCCTGATTTTAGACTTGATAAAACTATACTTGATAAAATTGAAGTTAATCTAAAAAAGTTAGGTGTTAATATTAGAAAAAACATCATGATTGGTAAACATATTACTCTTGATGATATGCAAAGAGATGGATTTGATGCAATTTTTATTGGAACAGGTGTTTGGGCTCCAAAAAAATTAGGAATCAAAGGTGAGAGTTTAGGAAATGTACACTTTGCAATTGATTATTTAAAAACACCAAAAGCTTATGAATTAGGTAAAAAAGTTGTTGTTATCGGTGCTGGAAATGTTGCCATGGATGTTGCAAGAACTGTTATTCGAAATGGTGCTAATGATGTTTCAATAATGTATAGAAAAGCTGAAGAAGATATGCCTGCAGAAAAAATTGAAATTGACCATGCAAAAATAGATGGAGTTAAATTTAAACTTCATAGTTTACCTTTAGAACTTACAGAAAAAGGTATTCGTTATATAACAACTAACCAAGAAATTAATGAAGAATGTTTTGAAGAAGCAGATTCTATTTTAGTTGCTATTAGTCAAACAGCACGAGATTTAATTGTTAAAAATAATACGGGATTATCTTTAGGCGAAAATGGCTTACTTCAAAGTGATGAAAATGGAATAACAGCAAGAAAAGGTGTTTTTGCCTCTGGAGATGTAGTAACTGGGGCTAGAACAGTTGTTGAGGCTGTTGCCTTTTCAAAAAGAGTTGCAATATCAATTGAAGAGTTTATTTCAACTCTTCCTGCAAAAACAGTTGCTATTTAAGCTTCTGTTTTTAATAATTCAATCCAAAAATATTTATTTGCTACACCTTTTTCTACTGGTTTCCATCCATAAGAAATAGAGTGCATATATAAAACTTCATCTAATATTTTAAAAGTAATCTCAATATTTGCTTTTTGACTTAAAATTTCAGTAAAAATAGCATAAATATGATTTTTATCTTCTTCGATTTTATAAATAGTATCCTCTAAATTCTCAAGTTGTTTATCAATAAAATCTTTTATTCTTTCTTTAGACATTAATTAATCCTTTTATTTTTTACCTGTTCTATTATACTAAAATAGAATAATGAGAGTATAATTTTGATAGATAAACAAAAGAGAATACATGCTTTTAAATGAATTAACTATAACCAATTACAAGTTTTCCGATTTAGTAGATGTAGTTGCATTTTCAAAAGTTTTAGACAATTTTTACGATGCAACTGGAATTCCAAATGGCTTAATGGCAATAGATGGTGAAGTAATTTCTCAATCTGGATGGATAAATGTATGCGAAAACTTTCATAGAGTAAATCCTGAAAGTAAGAAATATTGTTTAAAAAGTAATTTCGAATTAATAAAAAATATAAATGAAGATGAAATTGCAACCTCTTTATGTAAAAATGGATTAATCGATTATGCAACACCTATCATAATTAAAGGGCATAGATTAGCAACTCTATTTTTAGGGCAAGTTTTAATAGAATCACCTAATTTAGTATCTTTTGGAAAACAAAGTGAAAAATTTAATTTTGATAAAGAATCTTATATTGAAGCAATAAAAGAAGTTCCAATTGTTTCTAAAGAGAAAATTGAATCTTTAATGAAATGTATAGTTAGCATGGCTAAAATGTTAGCACAAAATGGTTTATCAAAAATAGAGCATAACGAACTTGAAAAGAGTTTACTTAATAGTAATAAAAAAGTAATACATTTATCTGATATTTTAGATTTCTCTCCAAATGGGATTGGCTGGGCAAATGAAAAAGGAGAAATAGAATATCTTAATCACCAATTTACAAGATTATTTGGTTATGAAAAAGAAGATATTCCTACTTTAGATATATGGCTTAAAAAGGCTTTTCCAAATACAAGATATAGGCAAGAAAAAGTTAATCCCTGGTACAAAAACCTAGAAAATAGCTATGAAAATGCCATTTCATCTTCTGAACTTGAAGTAAATATAAAATGTAAAGATGGAATTTATCGACATGTACTTATTAGAGTTTCTTCAATTGCTGATAAAAAACTGTTTAATTTTAGTGATATTACAATTCACTGGAAAAGTGAACAAAGAAATAGAGCCCATGATAGAATTCTTGGTTTAGTTGCAAAAGGTGTTGAATTAAAAGATGTTTTAGAAGAAATATTACGAACTATTGAGTTTGAAGATTCAGATTCACTTTGTAGTATTTTATTATTGGATAAAGAAGGTAACCATCTAATAAATAGTATTAAAAATAGACTTCCAAATTTTTATAATAATGCAATAGATGGTCTTGAAATAGGTGTGGGAATTGGTTCTTGTGGAACAGCTGCAATGATAAAAGAAAGAGTAATCATTGATGATATTATGACTCATAAATATTGGCAACCATATAAAGAAATTGCAAAACTAGCAAATCTTGGATCATGTTGGTCTGAACCAATAATAGCATCAAATGGAAAAGTTCTAGGAACATTTGCAATTTATCATAAAAATCCAAGTAAACCAAATGAATCAGATATTGAACGAATCAATTTTGCAGCAAATATAGCTGCAATTGCCATAGAAAATAGAGATAATCGTATAGATTTGGAAAAACAAGCTTATACAGATTATCTAACTGGTTTAAATAATCGACGCTCATTTATAGAACAAACAGAAATGGAGTTGCATAGAAAAAAAAGATATGGAAGCGAATTCTCTCTTATTATGTTTGATATAGACTATTTTAAATATATTAATGATAAATATGGACATAATACGGGTGATTTAGTTTTAAAAGAGATTGCAAATGTTTGTTATATTATATTAAGAGAAGTTGATATTGCAGGTCGTATTGGAGGTGAAGAATTTGCTATTTTATTACCTGAAACAAATATTATCGAAGCTCAAAAAGTAGCTGAAAGATTAAGGGTTGCCATATCAAAAGCAAAAGTTCTTTCTTCTTTAGATGAAGAAGTAAAATTTGCCGCTTCATTTGGAGTTACATTTACAAATAATACAAATATACCGATAAACGAATTATTAAATCAAGCTGATACTGCTCTTTATAAAGCAAAAAATAGTGGTCGGAATAAAGTTGTTATTTATGAAAACTAAAATATTTGGGAGTGTTAGAAATTCTGTGTCAATCTGATAAAATAATATTAAGGATTGATATAGATGGAAAAAATAGAAAAACAACAATTTAATTTTAATGATGCAGTGCAGCAATTATTATCAGGT
>Ga0172377_10001746_pt1 | contig 22110 bp, 21 predicted proteins | sample Pumphouse3metaG_FD_119749 | JGI IMG/M metagenome (GOLD analysis project Ga0172377, IMG submission 119749) | Leachate microbial communities from a municipal landfill in Southern Ontario, Canada - Pumphouse #3 metaG | ecosystem: Engineered > Solid waste > Landfill > Unclassified | place: Canada...
AACCTGCAGAAGGATAAGAGATACAATTAAAATTCCGGCAGTACCGTTAAGTAAAAAGTTGGAAATGGTAGCACCGGTAAATATCATGTTCTTAAACAACTTAAAATCGATAAAGGCATCATTTTTCCCCTTTTCAATGTAGTAGAACAAGATTGAGAAAAGTAGTGTTGCTGCTATCAAAACAATACCCGCAACACTGGTAAAGCCTAAATGGGCTCCGCTTGTCATTAAGATCTGCAAAGCAATCATTGCCAGCATAAATGTAATGATACCCGCATGATCGGTCTTTTTATGCTCTTTGCCTATAGCCTTACTTTCCGGCGTCCCTTTTATCAAGATTAGACCTATCACAGAAACAGCAGCAGCACCAAAGAAAATCCATCGCCAGCCTACACTCACCATCAATCCGCCAAAGAGAGCAGCAAAGCCCGAACCGCCCCACGATCCCATAGACCATAACGATATGGCACGCTGCCTCTCCTTACCTTCCCAATAAGCTTTTACCAATGCCAAGCTTGCGGGCATGATGGCAGCAGCAGAAAGTCCCTGAAATATACGACCGGTAATCAGTACCGCCTCAGCAGCGTTGCCTACTGGCATAAGACCCACTAACAGTGACCCGATAATACTAAAATAAAATCCTATACGAATTATTTTCACTCGTCCCACCTTATCGGCTAACCCTCCAAAAACAACGATAAAAATACCAGAGAACAGTGCAGTTATCGATACCGCAATATTCATCATCGATGCATCCATGCCGAGATCTTTCGCCATGTCAACATTGATATTTAAAGTGGTTTGCGCAAAGAGCCAAAAAGCTAAAACGCCGAGAATGATACCAAACAATAATTTATCATTTCCTTTGAACTCGATTGAATTTGTCATGCGGCAGATTTTTAAAGGTTTGGATTAATATTGTTTACGGAAATTAGTAATACTAAGGTAGTATTTTTTCAGATAAGCCAAGAAAATTGAAAGGAAAATATATCTATGACACCCGATTTACGAAAAAAGAGCTGTTCTTTTGGAACAACCCTTTTTAAAGACTCAAAATCTGTAATGAAAAATGAAAATGAAAATATTCAATATCCTAAACCATCATTCCAACCATAATTTTGCGTAAGATTTGGATTAAATGTTCGCTCATCAATTGGAATCGGGTATAAGTAGTCGCGTTCTTCGTTAAATCCGTTGCGCTCCGCATTATGGTGATAATTCAAATAACCTTTTGTCCCCTCTGTAAGAATGAGATCTTTACCCAATTCATAAAGAGAAACGCCCTCTCTTTCCGCAGGCTTCTCTTCTTCTGAAGTATAAAGAATCAAGTCGACATTACCGTCACCCGAAAGGTCATACTCACCCGGTCCTTCAAAATATGCACCGGTAATTGGCTGATCAATGCTCTTGCCTGATTTCCAGCGACACAAATCAGCAAATCTCAATCCCTCCTGCAGCAGCTCGATAGTACGTTCGCGTCTGATTTCCAGAATCACACCCTTATTATTTCCGCTTACATTAGGATAGCCATAAGTGGCTGAAGAGAGGTATTCATCAGGGTTCGCATTAACATCCGCCATATTCAGGTTAGGCATACCCACACGATCACGCAGCTCCTTTATCGAGATATCAATATCATTCTGATTAAGAGTGCCAAGCTCTGCTTTTGCCTCAGCATAGTTAAGCAAAACCTCAGCATAACGGAATACAGGCATATCCACATCCGACGAACCTGTCCTGTCGTTGTTACCACTGTTTGAAGCAGGATCCTGCACAAACTTCACAGGCTGATATCCTGTGGTAGCAACTTCAAGCTCAGGAGCCAGCATTGTTGTCTTATTGATGCGAGTATATCCGGGAGTACGCATGCTTTGCTTCAGTCGCGGATCACGATCACTTGTCTCCTCGTTAAACGACATCACTTCCCATCCATTCTGATCTGTAAATCTTGAACCATCTTTCATCAGGTAACTATTAACAAACTTACGAGTCAGTCCCGGACGCCCCTGCGAAGTCAGCAGTGTATATGCCGACGCATTATTGCGGATGCCAAGTGCATAATCAAACTTTATTGCAAGAATATACTCATCAGTGTTAGCATCAGGAGTAGCAAAAAGCATCAGATAGTCTTTGTCGGGATTACCTGTAGAATGAATCTTGTAAGGACCTTTTTCAATAATCTCCAAAGCAGATTTTGCTGCCAGATCAAGATAATATTTATAATCTTTACCCTCAATCTCCAGATTGTGATATTTACGATAAGTACCTTCAAATAGTGTGAATCTTGATTTCAAAGCCAGTGCCGACCAGCGGTTTACTCGATAAACGCTCTTTCCTGAAGGTAAATTTGCAATAGCATAATCAATATCCTCAATCATTTTGCTCATTATAAGCTCTCTTGAATCACGCGGCTTGTAAAGATCTTCATCTGTAGAGTTCTGCTGCTTATCATACCATGGCACATCACCAAAACGCTGAACCTTATCAAAATAGAAGTAAGCACGAAAGAAACGTGCAACAGCAGTGTACTTAACAACCGCTTCCTTATCTTCACTCCTGTCCACATTCTCCAACAGTGTGTTAATACGGCGCAATGTACCCCAATTCCATCCGCCGCCCGAAGCAGGAACCGTGCGTCTCTGTCCGCCAATCAAAATCTCATCCAGGATTGCGTTTACAATCACATCGCTCTGCTCGTCAAAAGGAGATTTGTCCAGCAGATCATTGTAGAATGGGTTACTAAACAGCTCAAGTTCAGTAGCATTCTTAAAATAGTCCTGGTCAGACATCTTATCTTTAGGAATCAAGTCAAGCTGCTCGCATGATGCAAACCCCGTTAAAAGTAAAATAACTGAAAATATTATTGATATTTTTTTCATTGTCTTCATATTAAAAAATTAAAAAGTGATATCTATACCAAACATATAAGTTGCCGGCCATGGATAGAATGCGTTGTTGTTAACTCCGCTGGGGCGACTGAACGCCGCTTCCGGATCAATATATTTAGTACTCTCTTTTAGAGGAGACCAATAGTGCAAATTCTCTCCTGAAGCATATAATCGCAGATTTTCAATACCAACCTTCGATGTTAAGTTATCCGGAAGAGTATAACCTACTGTCAGATTCTTCAAACGCAAGTATCTCAGATTCTGCAGATATTTATCGTTCACCTTAGCAAGATAACCACCAGTAGCCCCGTAAGCGCGAGCTCTCGGGAAGTAAGAGTCGGGGTTCTCTTCCGACCATACTTTATCAAGAAAGTCTTTAGGAAGGAATGAAACATAAGAGTAAGAGAAACCGCCCCAGAAATTCATATTATGACCACTAGGATACCAGTAGTGGTTGCCCGTTCCTTGTAAGAAAACCGATGCATCAAATCCCATCCAGTCGAATCCTGCATTAATACCATACGATAATGTTGGCAGTGAGTTACCTAAAATCTTACGGTCACCCGGGTTGTCAACAGTATTTTGTCCGATACCCCATATACCATTACCATCAAGGTCAACAAACTTAACGTCACCAGCCTGCCATCCGCCTCTTAAGCGACCGCTGCTGTAACTCAGATCCACCTCTTTAGCATAAGCTTTTGCCTCTTCATCAGATTTAAAGAATCCGTCAGTAACAAATCCCCAGATCTCGCCAAGCTTCATACCCTCATAATACTGTTTGGCAAATGTCTTGTTAGGATTGTCATACTTAGTAATGACACTTTCATAGTCACTTAGCACCAGTCCCACATTATAAGAGAAAGGACGATTGGCCAATTGAAACTGATCACGCCAGTTCAAAGACAACTCATAACCCCTGGTACGCATATCAGCAGCATTCATCTCGGGGGAGTCGGCACCATAAACACCCGGTAAAGCAACACCCTCAGTAAGCATATCCATAGTGTTACGCGTATAAACGTCAGCCACCAGGCTTAATCTGTTTCTCAACATCGAGTAGTCCACACCCAGGTTCCATTGCTTCACAGTTTCCCATGTCATATCAGATGCAATAGGCGCACTCAGTGATGAGTACTTAGCCTTAGTGCTTCCCTCTCCAAAAGTATACTCACTGAATGTATGCATCGAAACCAAACGCATGAATGTGTAGTAAGACGATACATTCTGGTTGCCCAGTGAACCAAACGACAGTCGCAGTTTAAAGTTATCTACAAGATCTCTTGCAGGCTCAAAAAACGGTTCTTCTGAAATTCTCCAACCAACAGATGCTGACGGAAACCAGCCCCAGCGGTGCTCACTTCCAAAACGTGAAGATCCGTCGTATCTGCCACTCAACTCAAACAGGTAGCGACCCATATAGTCGTAGTTAACCCTTCCGAAGAAGCCCAGCAGTGCAGATTCAGCCTGGCCGCCGCCAACACCCGTTTCAGTAATTCCATCCTCATTTTGTCCCACCAGGTTCAAGTCGTCAAGAGTAGACGAAGACAAATCACGCCCCCATGCCGAAACACTTTTGCGGTGAAACGACTCATAGTTAAAACCACCCATAAGAGACACGTTGTGATGGTTGTTAAAAGTCTTATCGTAGTTGGCAAATACATTCGTAGACCAGAAGTTATTCGTTGTAATGCTTTCAGCAAGCTGATTTTCACCCGCCCCTGTATTGTACGATTCCAGTTCAGCATCAGGATACTGTCTGAACCACAATTCCTGCGAGCGGTTAGTTTTTTGATTCTGATTAAAACGATACGTAAAATCCCCGGTTATTTTTAGTGACTCAATCGGCTTAATCTCCATTCGCGTTGTATTAGCCAGGTTCATTGCCTTCTCTAAGTTTCTGTGCGACTGCTCATTCAGCATTATATGGCGACCGTTACCCACCTTGTAGTTCAGATAAGGTGTCCCATACAACCACGATCCGTCAGGATTCTGCATAGGGAAGTTGGCCAGTGCGTGGCGAGAACTGTAAGCAATTGTATTTTCAATATTATCATCACCCAACGAACTGTATTTCGAATTATACAGAGCTGTATTATTCGACAAAGTAATCCAATCGTTTACCTTAAAGTCAATCTTTGAGCGTAAGTTATATCTGTCAAACACATCAGGATGTGCACGTTGCATGCCCTCCTGACGATTATAATTACCCGAAACTAAGTAATTGATTCCGTTGGTGCCCCCGTTAACAGAAATATTATGCTGCTGACTCGGGCGCTTCTCACGATAAAGCATATCCCACCAGTCATAATTACCATAATAAACCCATTGATTTCGGCCGTTTCTTATCTCTTCAACAACCCAAGGGCGGTCGGGATGCTCAGTGACATCATTCACACGTGCCCAGAGCTCATCCATATCCTTTTCGTTATATCTGATATAATTTGTACCGTTGTCTGCCTGCCAGAACTTGTTGACATGATAAACCGAGTAATAACCACGGTTCTCATAGTCGGTACTCGTTGTTGGCTGCTCCCAACCCAGTCGTCCGCTATATCTCACCACTGCTTTTTTGTCTGTGTCAGAGCCCGACTTAGTAGTAACCAGTATAACACCAAATGCGGCACGTGCACCATAAACAGCAGCTGCCGACGCATCTTTAATAACAGAAATCGATTCAATATCATTCGGGTTCAAACGCGACAAATCTCCCGCATTACCCGTAACCCCATCAATAACCACCAGCGGATCAGTGTCGTTAATAGAGTTTACACCCCTGATGTTAATCGACCCCGAGCTGCCCGGCTTACCAGACGAAGTGGTAATATTCAACCCCGGAACAGAACCCTGAAGCATATTAGTTACCGAGTGCGACAGACGGTTTGTCAGATCATCACTGTTAACAGTAGATACAGCCCCTGTCAGGTTCACTCTTTTCTGAGTACCATAACCAACAACCACAACCTCATCAAGCAGTTCAGTATCCTCTTTTAAGACAATATTAAGCTCTCCTTTTCCATCCCAAACCACCTCTTGATCAGAAAATCCAATATACGAGAATACGATAGTGGAATTAGCCGGCACCTCAAATGAAAAATTTCCATCCAAATCCGTTACAATCCCGTTGGATGTACCTTTTTGAATTACGTTTACTCCAATAAGAGGTATATCCTCAGTATCCACAACCCTGCCCTTTAAGTTTAGATTCTGAGCATGCGCAGATAATGATAAACACATAAATAGTAATATAATGTGTGATTTAATACAATAGTACTTTTTAAGCATAAAACAATCTTTTCTTAATATTTAAAACTGCGCGCAAAATAAGCACATAAATGTTACGATTTGATGACTTTCCGGTTAAGTAAATGTTAATTATCTTTGCAAATATCAAAACTATAACATATTTAAAACCCGATATTATGTCACTACGAAAACTCTTTATAGCAGTAGTACTCATATTAGTAACCCTACTTGTAACTTCCTGCAACATCCCCAATAAAAACTTCTCATTTGATGAAGCCGATCTGCCCGTAAGCATACCTTTTGCAGGTAATTCTTATGTAACTGATCCCAAGGTTTCAGAATTTATTGATAACTACACAGGAAAATTCAAGAGCGACTGGACCGATCCTGATATCACGATGAGCACCTGGTTCAGAGTAGGCGCAGAAGGCCAACTAAACATAGGCTTTGAGGGAAGCAACAAAAGCGGCACAAGCACAATCAGGTTCACGGTAGAAGGAAAATCTTATGATGTGGAAGTCAGCGGAGACACACTATCCCTCTATAGCATCACAACAATAGATAAAACAACTCCCGGCTATGTCAGAGTCGACTATCAGGGCATCTCCAAAACAGGCGACACTTTTGGTGAGATCACACAGTTCAGGATAGGCGGACCAGCGTCAGATTCAACAAACCACTTCGTTACAGAAGAAAAAATGAAGGAAAGCGAAAGCAACTGCTACTTCTACAGAAGAGGAGCATCAGTACATTATATGTACACACTTCCCGATACCGACATTAAATATTTCTACAACGAGATAATGGTGCCCGAAGAAAGCGCCGTAAATAGTACCTACTTCATGATGAACGGCTTCGCGCAGGGATACATGGGAATACAGCAGATAAACGATAACGACCGAAGAGTGCTCTTCTCTGTATGGAGTCCCTACACCACCGATAACCCCGAAGAGATACCCGAAGACATGCAGATAAAGCTCCTCCGCAAAGGAAAAGATGTAACTGTAGGAGAGTTCGGAAACGAAGGCAGTGGCGGACAAAGCTGGCTGCACTACTCCTGGGAGCCCGGCGTAACATACAAAGCACTTGTAGGCGTAGAGCCCGACGGCAAAGGCAACACCATATACACAGCATATTTTTATGCCGATGATGAGTGGAAACTGATAGCATCTTTTCTTCGTCCGCAAACCGACACATACTACAAAGGAGCCTACTCATTTCTCGAAAACTTCCACCCCACCCAATCAATCACCACCCGCCAGGTATTTTTCAAGAACCAGTGGGCACTTACCACTTCGGGTGAATGGAAAGAGCTCCTGGATGCCAAATTCTCAATCGATGCCACAGGTCGTGCCGGCATGCGACACGATGTTCAGGGAGAGCTGGATAAAGAGACAAACAGTTTCGTGCTCCGCAGCTTCGGCTTCTTTGATGATCACACCGACTATGGCACTATGTTTAGAAGAGAGCCAAGTGAAGAGGGGGCGCCGGATATTGATTTTGAAAAGTTGGAATCCCTTCCATAGTTAAGTCTTAAATTAGAAATTAAGTAGGGTTAAAAGTGGGGTGATATTATAATATGTAAATAATTGTTATATTTGCATCTAAACAGATATTGCTAATAACATGACTAAAGCAGAACTCATTACACGGATAACAGAAATCGAATGGGAAGATTTTGAAGTAAAAACCGCTGCTTCTGAAATTCCAAAAAGTAGCTGGGAAACTGTTTCTGCTTTTGCCAATACAAATGGTGGATGGTTAATTTTTGGTATCAAACAGATCGGAAATAGTTTTGAAATAACCGGAGTAAACAATGCTGAAAAAATTGAATAAGATTTTCTAAATACTTTACGGGGAGAAAAATTTAACTCCAGAATTTTTACACGACAATCTCTTTTAAACATTGATAGTAAAAAAATCTTATGTTTTTACATAGAACCTTCAGCAGATAAACCTATTTACTTCAATAACCCAGCCAATACATTTATTCGTAGAGGAAGCTCTGATCAACGTGCAAGCAAAGAAGAGATCGACAGTATGTTTCGAGATCAGGCATTTGGCACTAAAACGTCTCAAGTGGCATCTGGTACTCTTCAAAGTCATTTGAATATTAATTCTATAGACAGGTATCGTGATTACATGTCGCGATTCAATCCCTCGGTAAGTTATAACCGCTATACATTAATTGAATTTCTTGACAAATTGCGTATTGCTGAAAATGACTCTTTAACCTATGGTGGATTGCTGATGTTTGGAAAAAGAGAAATAATTGAAAAATATTTTCCTGACTTTCGTATTGATCTGCTTGAGATACCAGGGACTTCATACACCGATGCTAAACTTCGTTATACTTATCGACTGGAAGAACAAGAGAATTTATGGGAATACTATTTTGCCTGTTTTAATCGTTTAAAGCAAAAAGTTGATGTTCAATTTCAGCTCACAGCTGAAGGCTTCGGACAAGAACTGTCACCCGGTCTTGAGGCAATAAGAGAGGCATTAATTAATATGCTAATGCATGCCGATTATTTCTCACCTGCGCACTCACGTATACGTATATTTGATGACCACATTGAGTTTTTTAATCCAGGAGGACTCCCTAAATCAGTAGAAGAACTTAAGGCTAAAGATTTATCTATGCCACGTAATCCAATTATTACCAAACTTTTCCGTATGGTAAGACTGGCTGAAAATGCAGGGTTTGGGTTGGATAAAATAGAACAAAACTGGCATAAATACAACCAAACTACCCCCGAGATCATAAGAGAGTTTGATAGCACAACAATGATTTTAGTTGTAAAAGACACCGATAGAGGCGCCGATAAAGACACTAAAGACGGCAATAAGTGGGGTGATAAGTGGGGTGATAAGTGGGGTGAAAGATGGGACCAAAAATGGCCGGAAATTGAAACTTGGTGGAAACAAGAAATAGATACAAATCTAAATAGTAGTGAAATTAAAATATTAGATATTATGGCAGTCATTCCTGATGTCACCATTGTTCAGCTGTCCAATAATATCGGAATTGTAGAGTCTGCTATTGACAATAACATCAGCAAACTTAAAAAGAAAAAGATAATTCAACGAGTTGGACCCGCAAGAGGTGGATATTGGAAAATCATAAAATAGGTATTCATAATATTTTACTTAAAGCTACTCCTCTAATGAAAACTCAAGTGTATTTCAGATTCAGAGAACATCCCGGTTATTTATTCAGAGACACTGATTTACTCGAACTACCAGATCCAGATAAAGACCAGGATAGCTTTCTTGTTCAGTTCCTTCCAAACTACCAATCAAGCCAAACAGTAGCATACCTCAATGATCTGTACAAACTTAGGGATTATGACTCTGATGAAGATAGAGCAAACATAATAGATAGAGTTGGAGACTTAACATCTGAGGAAGTGGAAAATGAAATTGATAGTGTAACACAAGTACTTTATTTTGATGCGCTGAGAAATTTTTATGATCTTGTGTTGAATAATAAGATTGAGATAGTAAATGAGGAGGAAAAATAACAATTGGAGTAAAGAGGAAACTATTATTGCTTTTAATGTATATTGTAAAATCCCGTTTAGTAGTAGTAAGACTAATACGACAATCATTAAATATGCCAATATAATTGGCCGTAGCCCTTCTGCCTTGAACATGAAAATCGGCAATTTTGGCAGATTAGATCCTGAACTAAAAAAACAAGGAATATCAGGGCTTGTTCATGGCAGTAAATTAGAAGAGGAGGTTTGGAATGAATTTAATGGTGATTGGGATCTATTAGCTTTTGAAAGCGAACGATTAATTGCAGAATTTCAAGAAAAAACTCTTGATGCAGAATTCCCTCTTGATATATTAAATTTCCCTGAGGGCTTAGATAAAGAATCAGTTATTAAAACGAGAGTAAATCAAGACTTTTTCAGAAGTACTATTTTAGCATCATACAATTCAAAATGTTGTATAACAGGTCTATCATTACCTGAATTACTTGTTGCAAGCCATATATGTCCATGGGCAATGGATAAGAATATTAGGACTAATCCACATAATGGACTTTGTTTAAATACATTACACGATAAAGCATTTGACGAGGTTTTATTTCAATTACACCCAACTATAAATTATTAGTTTCTAAAGTATTATATGATAAAGAAGACATTGTAATTAAAGACTTTTTTATAAAATACAACAACAGACCTATCACTTTACCTGACAAGTTCCTTCCTTCTAAAGAGTTTTTGGACTACCATCTAAACCATATATTCATTAAGTAAATTAAATCATATGAGCTACCATATACAATTAAAAATGTTCTTAAAGCAGGCTAATACTGACAATCAAAAATTCAGTCACTTTTGAATAATACTTATCATCACTAAAATTTATTACTTTAAAAATAGTTTGAAAGAAAAATATATTATCTTTGTCTCAACGTGACAAGTTTATATTTACAAGTCAAATGAATAAAACATTCGGAGAATACATTAGACAGCTAAGAATAAAGAACGGCATGACTTTGACTCAATTAGCTGCTAAACTTGATTTGGACTCAGGCAACTTAAGTAAGATTGAAAATAACAAGAGAGAATTTGATGAAAAAAGATTAGACAAATTAGCTTTGGTTTTTAATCTAGACCGTGATAAGCTCGGAGATGAGCTATTTAGTGATAAATTTGCTAATATAATATATTCTAATAGCTGTTCTGAAAAAGCTTTAGAATTAGCAGAACAGAAAGTTAAGTACCTTAGACAAACTAATATTAAACAAGAGAAAATTGCATTTTAATTATGAGAATAGTTTCACTTTTTGCAGGCGCCGGAGGATTAGACTTGGGCTTTTCAAAAGCCGGTTTTAATGTTATATGGGCAAATGAATTTGATAAAGATATTTGGGAAACTTACGAAAAAAATCATCCAAAAACTCATTTAGATAAAAGAAGTATTACTCAAATACCTGATGAAGATGTGCCAGATTGTGACGGAATTATTGGTGGACCTCCTTGTCAAAGTTGGAGTGAAGCAGGTTCTATGCGAGGCATTAAAGATAAAAGAGGTCAATTATTTTTTGAATTTATAAGATTATTAGAAGCAAAACAGCCATATTTTTTCTTAGCTGAAAATGTTTCAGGTATGCTATTACTTAGACACAAAGATGCGTTAGACAATATTAAGAGTCATTTCAGGAATGCAGGTATTGGATATGATTTGCATTTTAAAATGTTAAATGCAAAGGATTTCAAAGTTCCACAAGATAGAAAAAGAGTATTTTTTATAGGATTCAGAAGTGACTTAAATATAGATTTTCAATTTCCTAAAGGATTTAACGAAACAATTACATTAAGCCAAGCTATAGGAGACCTTTCTCTAAATGCCCTAAGTGCAAAAAATGGTAAAAACTCTAACAATGGCAATTGTAGCTATCCTAATCATGAATATTTGGATGGAAGTTTTTCAAGCATATTTATGTCTCGCAACCGTGTGAGAAGTTGGGATGAAGTTTCTTTCACAATACAAGCAGGTGCGAGGCATGCACCTTTACATCCACAAGCTCCAAAAATGAAATTTATTGAACAAAATAAAAGAGAATTTGTAAAGGGCAAAGAACATTTATACCGCAGATTGAGTGTAAGAGAGTGTGCTAGAATTCAGACCTTTCCAGATAACTTTATATTTTACTACAATAATATTTCTGCAGGATACAAAATGATCGGAAATGCCGTTCCTGTGAGGTTAGCATATTATTTAGCTAAAGAAATAAAAAACAGCTTAGATAAAAGTTTAAAAAATGAATCCTATAATTTAATATCAGAAAAACAACTAGTTCACAATGGCTAAACAAACAACAACAGGAAAAGCATTTGAGTATGCACTTTTAAAAGAACTTTATGTCAAAATTATTAGTTTAGATAAAAAAGTTGAGATTATAAATAACGACCCATATAATTCAGCAAAAAATTGTTTTGAAAGTTTTTCTGTAAAGGAGAAAGAACTATACTCATCAGTATCTAATAAAGCTGTAGAGTTTTTAATAGATATTGAGCCTCGCTTGATAAATGAAATTAGTGATTTAGATACTCTGGAACTTGAAATACTTTCTGATAGTGAAGGACAATCAGGCGACGTAAGAGATGTTATAGCTATTCGATTATCTCAAAAGTGGGAAATTGGAGTTTCTGCAAAAAATAATCACAGGGCTGTAAAACATTCGCGTTTATCTCAAAATATCGACTTTGGAAATAAATGGGTAGGAATACCATGCTCTGATTTGTACTTTGATGAAATTAAACCAATTTTTGATTTCTTAAGTGAAATCAAGTTCAAAGATAGAAGTACTAAATGGACATCTATATCTGATATGCACAACAAAATTTATGTTCCTCTACTCAATGCTTTTAGCAGAGAACTTATAAGATTAGATCATGATAATCCTACTAAAATTCCGCATAAATTAGTAGAGTATTTAATTGGAAATAAAGACTTCTATAAAGTGATAAAGGGAAGAAATAAAGTAGAAATTCAAGCTTATAATTTACATGGCACTTTAAACCAATCTATAGGAAATATCAGACCAAAAGCAAGAATACCAAAACTTAAACTCCCATCAAGACTAATTGACATAGTATATAAAGAGAACTCTAAAACCACCTTAATAGTAACATTGGATGAGGGATGGCAAATATCGTTTAGAATTCATAATGCAAGCTCTAGAGTAGAACCTTCGTTAAAATTTGATATAAATTTAATTAGTGCCCCACATACATTATTTACAAATCATATTTTTATCAGTTAAAAGAAGGTATATATTTGAAGCTTCTAAAGAGGGTTATACTTCAATGAGTATGATTAACGAAAAAGTTAATAGCCCTGTAACATGTTGCTTTCCTTTAACTTAACTCAATAACTTCCTTTCTCTCTCTTCGTGGTTAATCATTTTCTATCAGTAAATTTTTAATTACTATAAGGCTATGGTCAAATGCTGATTAAGCATCTGTTGATTGGATATAACGTTTGACCGAAAATTGTGGCATTATCATACCAAAAACCACATTCCATACCTTTCCCCCTCCCTTAATTCAATTTTAACTATACCATTTCCTTTTTTATTTGCACTTTTCGTAAACTATTACTTCTTTTGTATAATTAATTGACATAAGTACAATATGAGTAAGAAAGTGAAAAGCAAAAAATATTGGGATACTCTCACTGCTGCACGTGAACTGTTCTGGAAACATGGGTTCAGGAGAGTGACTATTCAGGAGGTATGCGATAAGGCAGGGGTAAGTAAGATGACCTTCTACAAATTTTTTCCAAATAAGATAGAACTGGCGAAAACTGTCTTTGAGCATGAGGTGGATAATGGGATGGACAGAATCAATAATTTGATCAGTGAGCATGCGAGTGGTGAGGAAATGCTGAAGGAGATAATTCTTCTCAAAGTAAAGGGTACCAATGATATCAGTCCGGAGTTTCTTGCTGACTTTTATACTGACAATGAACCGGATCTGAAAAACTTCATAATGAATAAGTCCAATGAAGCTTGGACTACTATAATAGGTTATTGGGAACAACTGCAGGAAAGGGGTGTATTCAGAGCTGATGTTAAGCCTGAATTTCTTTTAAAGGTGCAGATGAAAATTCAGGAGCTGCTAAATGATGAGGAGCTTGCGGGGATGTATGACTCCACGCAGGATCTGATTCTTGAAATTACCCGTTTTGTTGCTTACGGAATAGCTAAAAGATAAGGTTGTGAAGTATTCACATTACATAGCATTACTTGGGCTGTTGCTTTTTTCCTCCCCCAATATCGGAGCACAGGATTTGTTTCGGTATAAAGGACAGCTTTCGGCTTACACTCATCTTAATTCGGTTAACGAATTCCCTTGGTGGAACGGTATACGATATATTCCACAACTGAACGTGAATATACCTGTTGGAGAAAGTAGGCTGATCGACTTTGAAGCGTCGGCCAACATCTTCGGTAATGCTGGTACGGCTAACCTGAATCAGTGGGAGAGCAACGGAAGAATTAAACCTTACAGACTATGGGCGCGTTACTCTGGCAATCAGTTTGAAGTGCGTGCGGGTCTGCAAAAGATTAACTTTGGCTCGGCTACCATAATGCGTCCGTTGATGTGGTTTGATCAATTGGATCCGCGTGACCCACTTCAACTTACTGACGGTGTGTGGGCTTTGCTTGGTCGTTACTATTTCCTGAATAATGCCAATATATGGTTATGGATGTTGTATGGCAACAATGATCTTAAGGGATGGGAGCAACTTGTTACTCACCGCTCATATCCTGAAATTGGAGGACGTATGCAGTATCCCGTGGGAAGCGGTGAAGCTGCTCTTTCGTATCACTATCGGGTTGTGAGCGATAGAATCCCGGAGCATCGGTTTGGTTTTGATGCCAGGTTCGACTATGAAGTGGGCATCTGGATTGAGGCTTCGTGGAAGCATTTGAGCAGGAATATGGGGGAACTGACAAACCAACAGTTACTGAATGTTGGAATGGACTATACCTTTGGGTGGGGTAACGGTCTGACTGTCACCTGGGAGCAGCTACTTGCTTCTTATGATGAGCAACCGTTTGGCTTTCAGAAGCCTCTCAATTTTTCACTATTGAGTGCACGATACCCGGTCGGGCTCTTTGATGAGGTGAGCTTAATTGCTTATTACGACTGGCGTAACAGTTCGTCTTACAACTTCGTAAGCTGGCGGAGACAGTTCAACAGGCTGACTCTTCATCTGATGGGTTATATCAATCCAAAGAGTTATAATATCCCTACACAACAGGGAACAGGCAGCATGTTTGCCGGCTATGGTCTACAGCTTATGCTTGTGTACAATCACTAAAGAAGATTCAAAACAGATGATAATGGATAACAATGCTATCATTCAGATCAGGGAGCTGACAAAGAGTTTCCCAATGGGCAAGAGTAAGTTTACCGCGTTGAGCAATATTAACCTGTCGCTGGAAAAAGGTGAGTTTACCGGTCTGATTGGACCAAGCGGATCGGGTAAAACCACACTGCTAAATATTGTCGGCTCGCTCGATACCCCTACATCGGGAGAGGCATGGGTGCTGAATCAATCAATCGGCAGTCTATCTGCCAAAGAAGCGGCGCGTTTGCGTAAGGAAAAACTGGGTTTTATATTTCAGAGTTACAATCTGTTGGCGGTTCACACTGTCTTCGAGAATGTGGAGTTCCCGTTGCTGTTGCTGAAAATTGATGCTGCTGAACGAAAAAAGATGGTGATGGATGCTCTGGAGTGGGTTGGGCTTACCGACAAGGTGCGTTCTAAGCCTCCCCAACTGTCGGGTGGTGAGTGTCAGCGTGTGGCAATTGCCCGGGCAATGGTTAAGCGTCCTTCGCTGGTGCTGGCGGATGAGCCTACTGCCAACCTTGATGCTGCCAACTCGCACCATATCCTGCAAACGATGGTTAAGTTGAATGAGGAACTGAAAACGACCTTTCTTTTTGCTACACACGATGATAAGGTGATTGGCTATCTCAGAAGAAAGATATATCTCTTGGACGGAAAAGTTGCAAATGATGAGTGGGTGAAGGATTATCATACCGTAAAATGAAGATAAGATGAAAACAGCACTTAAGCTTGCCTATCGTAATCTCGTGGGTGCCGGTTTGCGTACCTGGCTAAACGTAATCGTCTTATCGTTTTCCTTTGTAGTGATTATATGGCTGAAAGGGATTATGATGGGATGGGATTATCAGGCGAAGACGGATATGACTGACTGGCAGATAGGCGGAGGTCAGTACTGGCATGAGAAGTATGATTCTTTTGACCCTTTTACACTATCGGAGAGTCATGCCGTCATTCCGGAACAGTTTAATGAAGAGATCGCCCAGGGTGACATGGTGGCTATGCTTATAGTACAGGGCACCCTATACCCACAGGGGCGTATTCAGTCGGTAACAATCAAAGGTATCGATCCGCATCAAAATCTATTTTTACTGCCAACTCACAGACTCGATACAGTGGTTGATGGTATTCCTGCCATCATTGGTCTGGCAACGGCACAGGACATGCAACTTGAAAAAGGACATATGGTTACCTTGCGCTGGAGGGATGCAAGCGGCACTTTCGATGCAACGGATATTATTGTAGTAGATATATTCTCGAGCAATGTGCCTGCTGCAGAGGCATCACAGGTTTATATTCCATTGCAGACCTTATGGGAGATGAGTGATATGGAGGGTGAAGCTACTCTGCTTACTTTTCGTGACGAAGATACTGAGAGAGCGGAGGTGCAGGGATGGGTACTTAAACCGAAAGAGGTGCTGACAGCCTCTGTTGACAAGCTACTTAAGACCAAAACTGCGGGACAGTCGGTATTTTACATCATCCTGCTATTGCTGGCAATGCTGGCAATATTTGATACGCAGGTGTTATCTATCTTCAGAAGACAAAAAGAGATCGGAACTTATATAGCACTTGGTTATACCCGACGAGAGGTGGTGGGTCTGTTCACTGTGGAGGGTGCCATGCACTCAATACTTGCAGTATTGATGGGATCACTATACGGTATCCCTTTTCTTGCATGGCAGGCAAAAGCAGGCTGGACTATCCCCATTGATGCCGGTGATTTTGGTATTGCAATGGCGCAAACTATTTATCCGGTGTTTAGTATTGGACTGATCATATCAACGGTGGTGATTGTGGTGGTGGTAACAACAGTGGTGAGCTACTGGCCATCGAGAAAAATAGCTAAGATGAACCCAACTGAAGCTTTAAGAGGGAGGATACAATGATACGGTTTTTAATAAAGGGTCTGTATTACGATAAGAGTCGCAGTCGGCTGCCAATTATTGTAGTTGCTATAGGGGTTATGCTCGCTGTGTTTTTGAATGCCTATATAACAGGTTTCATGGGTGAGACTGTTGAACTTAACGCTCGTTTTGCAAACGGACATGTTAAGGTGATGACCAAAGCGTATGCTGAAAATGAAGGTCAGCTACCTAACGATTTGGCACTGACAGAGGTGACTGCTCTAAAAAATGAGCTGTCTGAACGCTTTCCGGAGCTCGACTGGGCTGCTCGTATTCAGTTCGGGGGATTGGTAGATGTGCCGGATGAGAATGGTGAGACTCTTTCGCAAGGACCAGCAACGGGCATGGGAATTGATCTGCTGTCATCTGAAAGTAAGGAGATTGAGCGGTTGAATATAAAAGAATCGATTGTAAGGGGCAGAATGGTGCAACAGCCGGGTGAAGCGCTTCTGGCAGAGGAGTTCTCGCGCAAGCTTGGAGTGAACCCGGGTGATGAGATTACACTAATTAGTACCACCATGCATGGGAGCATGTCGATGTACAACTTCAAGTTGGCAGGCACACTCTCGTTTGGTAATGAGGCTATGGACCGTGGGAGCATCATTGTGGACATTGAAGATGCACGCACTGCTCTTGATATGTATGATGCAGCCGGTATTTTGCTTGGCATATTTGATAACGGCTTTTATGATAATGAGCGGGCACTGGAGATAGCAGATACGTTTAATGCGGGTATGGATGATGAGGATGAATATGCACCTGTCATTAAATCATTAACTCAGCAGTCGGGTATGGGACAACTGGTGGAAGTTACGGAAAAATGGAGCGTTTACATCATTTCAATATTCATAGTTGCAATGGCTCTGGTGTTGTGGAATGCCGGACTACTTGGGGGACTGCGTCGCTACGGTGAGTTTGGTGTTCGTCTTGCTATGGGTGAAGAGAAAGACCATCTCTATCGCACCTTGATTTATGAGTCGGTATTTATAGGCTTAACCGGGTCAATCATAGGTACAGCACTCGGATTGTTTGCTGCATCTCTGCTGCAGAGGGACGGAATTGATATTACTGGTATGATGGAGGGCTCTGCAATGCTGTATCCCTCTGCAATCAGAACTCGCATAACGCCTACGGACTACTACATTGGGTTTATTCCCGGATTGCTTTCCACTATTGTGGGCACTATGCTTGCGGGGTTAGGTATCTACAAGCGGAAGACGTCGCAGCTATTCAAGGAGCTGGAGGCTTAATAATTTAATTAAAACAACTATATGAATTACTATAGACACATTACTGTGATGAAGTTTGCAATTGCTATTAAATTCGCCTTTGCACTAATGCCTCTGCATGCACAACCTACGGCAGATCAGATACTGGAGAGGGTGGATCGAAACCTTTCGTCGGACAACCGTGTATTTGAATCGACTATGACAATACATGGCGCAAGAAGTAGTCGCACACTCACCTCGCGCACCTATGCTGTTGGTGAGAAACGATCTTTTACCGAGTACCTCTCCCCTCCCCGCGAAGAGGGTACCAAAATGCTGAAGCTGGAGGAGCAGTTGTGGATATATTCACCCTCCACCGATCGCACAATACAGATATCGGGGCACATGCTGCGCCAGTCGGTTATGGGTTCTGACCTCTCTTATGAGGATATGATGGACGACCGGAAGCTGACCGAGACCTATGACGCAACCGTTATTGGCAGCGAGGTGCTGGATGAACGCAAGACATGGGTATTGGAGCTTACTGCAAAAGTGGATAATTTGGCTTATGAATCACTAAAGATATGGGTGGACACCGAACGATACATTCCACTCAAAGAGGAGTTTTATGCCAAAAGCGGCAAGCTGCTCAAACGTGCAGTTTTGAGTGATGTGGTTCAGATTGATGGTCGCTGGTTTCCAAAAACCATACTTTATAAGGATATGTTGAAACAGGGTGGTGACGGTACCGAGTTTAAAATAACCAACATCCGCTTCAACGAAAACATTCCAGATTATATATTTTCAAAGGCAGCACTGAAACAATAGATGGAAAAAATAGTTATTGCTCCTTTCTACGTGGTGTAAATGTGAAGGGTACTAATATGAAAATGGCTGAAGTATGCTCTGTATTTGAGAAGGCAGGGATGGAAAATGTCTCGTCTGTATTTCAAAGATCGGAAAAAGTATCAAGTGAAGAAGCGAAGATTGTGGCTAATAATTTCTATTGGAAAGTTCCAAAAGGAAACACCCTGGGGTCAGAATTCGGTAAAATCTTAGAAAAAAACCTTAAAAGCTCATTTACATCCCGTAACCTGAACACCTTTGAGAAAGTATTGAAAAAGATGTAGAGGTGCTAAAACCACCCACGTTTAACATTTATTATTTTTCCGAGTAAATACGACTATAAGTACAGACTTCAGTTATCATCCGCTTATTACCGGCTTATATACGGTATATTATCGGCTTAATATCGGCTTATATTTATATAACCCTCATTTATACTTATTATAAACCATATTTATGGTAATTATAAGCAAAATGCAGTCTTTGTTTGTTGGTTTTTTGAACATTTTTGGTTAAATTGCGAAATAATAAAATATTTTTAAATATTATGGCAAAAGGTTCAATTTTTGGTACCCTATCCGGTAAAATTGGTACGGTAGTGGTTTATGAGAGAAACGGCAAGCAAATAGTAAGATCTAATCCTGAACAACGCGATCCGAAGACACCGGCGCAGCTGGCTCACAGGATGAAGTTTTCGCTGGTTAATAAAGGTCTTTCACCTCTTAACAACGTAATAAAGATTGGTTTTAAGAAGAGTGAAAAGAATTATAGAAAGCTGGTAGGCGAGGCTTATCACAATGCTATCATTGGTGAATACCCCAACTTTGAATTGGATTACAGCAAGATTCAGGTTGCTGAGGGTGACCTTCAGTTGCCTACAAACATAAAAATGAGCTACGAGGAGGGTTCCAACATTGTCAGTTTCAACTGGGATCCTCAAATTGCAGTACCTGCTCGTAAAAGCAGACCTGATGACCAGGTGAATATTGTATGTCTAAATTCAAAATACCTGTCAGAAGTGCACACATTCAACGTAGTCCGGCGATCTGAAGATAAGGCATATTTTGAGTTCCCTAAAGGTTGGGAACCCAAAGACCTTAATTTCTGGGTGTTTATTACGTCTTACGACTTAATGGATAATTCGAACAGTTTGTATGTTACTATAAGTGACTCTTCAAACTTATGTCTGGCATGAGCCCAACAACAAAGAAAGTTGCGAATTAGATGAAAACTCAGTCGTTTCCAAAATGGAAACAACTGTCAGTGATCGCAAGAAATAACATTGCATTAGACAATTGTATAAGAGAAGACTCACTAACAGATACACAAACCAGGAAAAGGAACTAAAAGTTCACGATGTCCCGGATCAAGTAGATAACCATCTACTTTTGTGACTTGGGTAGTACTTGTGTTATATTAAGAAGAAATGGATCTCTGACAAGATTATATTCAGTATCCACTACTGCCGCATTAACAAACGTTGTTTGCTTATTATTTTCAATGCCATAGTTATCGTGAATATGACCAAATAGATGGTAAGTCGGATGGGTTCTGTTTAATGCTTCCAATAAATCAATGCTTCCATATCTTCTGTGATTTGACTGATCCAGTATTCCATACGGAGGACGATGTGTAATAAGAACATCTGTATTGTCTGGAATCAATTCATATGTTTTGGAGTCTACATTTGATTCATCAAGTGAGAAGAAAAATGGTATACCCCAGAAATTAATGCCTTTAATTGTAACACCACTGTTATATAGATAGTAGCAGTTATCAGGCAGAAAGTTTTGTATTCTTTCCTGAGCTTTTCCTTCCAAAGAGTAATCGTGGTTGCCTGCGATAAAAATCTTGTATTTATAGTTTAAGGTGCCGAACCATTCAATAAAATCCAAAACCTCTTCACCCGTTCCGGCAAAAGTTATGTCGCCGGAATGAATGATCACATCGGCAGAGGGTAAATTATCCAGCTGCCGATGTTGATTGTGGGTATCGGAGAGATGGAGGATGCGCATTTGTGGTTTTAAATTATATCTATTTTATTGCTGATTTATTGCTGAATCTCATCTTTCACCGTTTCTCCATCCACTGAATAACTGCATTAATAATATGGTCACAATATTGTTGCTGAGTCATTCCAAATCCTCTTAATCCATTTGGATGACATGTATCAATTAACAATTTGTCTTGAGATTTATAAACAGGCGGCCATTCGTGAATTTTTTCTTTGCCATTAAAATAATCGGAGAAGTATTTAAAAGTTGAACCAAAAATAATAACATCAGGATTGATAATTTCAATTTGTTCGTAGATTAAAGCTTTGTATTGATCAAAGAACATTTTCATTTCCTTATCTTTTGCTTTACTCTCGCCAGCAAATTTTTTCACATTGACATGGGCTATTTTAGGCATATGTTTTAACACTTCTTTGGCATCTCCTTTAATATCAGGAAGATTTACCCAATTCATCTTTTCAAATATCCCGTATGTTGTATAAGCAACCGAGTTCCATGTATGTCCCCATTTAGGAGCGATACTATTAGTGTCATCATCGGAGTGCAATGAGGTCAAACAGGGTCGCATATCATTACCAATAGAATCATCAGGACTGTTTGCCTCTTTCAATACCCAAAGAATTTTTACGGGAGCAGCCATATATTTTTCCACATCTAAAATTCCATCACGAACAAAGCTCATTTGTTGCTCAAGGTCTTCGTTAAAAGGAAGCTCTACTTGCTGTTCAAACCTTTTCAAATGTTCTTCAATAATCTCTTCAAATTGTTTTGTTTCCATAATCATATTTTTAATTAAAAACTCTATCAATTAACTTAACGCCTCCACTTGAAAATCATTCTTGTTACAACAAGCTTTCTGGTAATAGAAGTTGTAGATTCTCATATAGGTGGTTACTATTACTTGCATCTGAGGTGTTAATACGTTACCGTTTGTGCGTTTGATTACTTTTGGTGTTACTCTGAATACTTTTGACATGGTAATAAAATTGAGTTGTTTTTACCTGAATATCTCAATCGCTATTCTTGCACAAGCTTCGGCATCAGCCAAGGCATGATGATGGTTCTCTAGTACAAAACCACAGTGCGCAGATACTGTGTTGAGTTTATAATTGGGTAA
>Ga0172377_10001747_pt1 | contig 22110 bp, 18 predicted proteins | sample Pumphouse3metaG_FD_119749 | JGI IMG/M metagenome (GOLD analysis project Ga0172377, IMG submission 119749) | Leachate microbial communities from a municipal landfill in Southern Ontario, Canada - Pumphouse #3 metaG | ecosystem: Engineered > Solid waste > Landfill > Unclassified | place: Canada...
GACAGTCGTCTCGTCCAGACAGTACTCCATCCACCTCGGAGTCAGAATGGCCAGCCCCAGACCGTGAGTAATGTCATATATAGCAGACAATTCGTGCTCCATCGGATGACAGCTCCACTCCTGCCGCTTGCCGCCGTCAATGAATCCGTTGATTGCCCAGGAGGATGACCACATCAGATTAGCTCGAGCCTCATAATCATCCGGATGAGCCATAGCCACAGGTGTAAACTTGACGATAGTCTTCATCAGACCCTCCATCACGCAGTCAAGCATAAACAAGTCCTTCTCCATATTGAAATAGACCTCGATGATGTGAGACATCATGTCAGCGCTCCCGCAGGCAGTCTGGTAAGGACTGACCGAGAAAGTGCCGGAAGGATCAAGGAAAGAAACCTTAGGAAGAAGAGGCCTTGCCATACGCCCTATCTTGTCCTTTGTCTCAGGATTGCTTATCACTCCGCCCGAATCCATCTCCGACCCCGTAGCCGAAAGCGTAAGCACGGACACGATAGGAAGCGCTCGCTCGACAGGAGACCATTTGCTGAAGAAATCCCAAGGGTCAAAATCCACACAAGCCCCCGCCGCCATCCATTTAGTTGCGTCAATCGTAGATCCGCCTCCGACCGCAAGAAGCACGTCAATATGCTCTTTCTTGCAGATTTCCGCACCCTTTCTGACTGAATCTATTCTCGGATTCGGCTCAATGCCCGAAAGCTCGAACACCTCCATTCCCGCAGCATCCAGTTCCTTAATGACCTTGTCATAAAGACCGATGCGCTTGATGGAGCCTCCGCCGTAAGTCAGGAGTACTCTCCTGCCGAATTGCTTCAGCTCATCACCCAAGTGAGACAGCTGATTCTCACCGAAATAAACCTTTACAGGAATGTCGTAAACGAAATTATTCATAACGATAAATATTTTATTGTAGCAGCAGCCACCGATTTCTTCCAAAATTACTAAATTAAAACTGATTATCCGCTATCCACACATTAATAACACCTAATACTGTCGGCAATGCATCGCATTCCGTCCGACGCTTCGCGGGCTAAACGCTGGATTAACATGCGGATAGTCAAAAAAAAATCCTTCGCAAACGCTATTTTTTCAGTCTAATTATTATATTTGCGTCCTACATTAAAGCAACAAAATAATGAAAAAAATCAGAGCCGCCATAGTCGGATATGGCAACATCGGACATTATGTCCTCGACGCACTTGAAGAAGCACAGGATTTTGAAATCTCAGGAATCGTCAGAAGAAACGCCAACGACGTTCCCGAAAGACTCAAGCCTTACAAAATAGTCACATCTCTCGCACAACTTGAAGGAACGGACGTCGCGATACTTTGCGCCCCGAGCCGCCTTGTGGAGAAGTACGCAACCGAGGCTCTCGAAAACGGAATAAACTGCGTTGACAGTTTCGACATCCACACCCAGGTTCCAGCTTATAGAAAAAGAATAGGAGAGATAGCCAAAGCCCACGGCAAAGTCGCCGTCATCTCCGCCGGCTGGGATCCGGGCACAGACTCAATGGTCAGAGGAATATTGAAATTGTGCGCTCCCAAGGGAGTCACCTACACCAACTTCGGCCCCGGAATGAGTATGGGCCACACAGTTGCGGTAAAGGCCATAGAAGGAGTCAAGAAAGCCCTTTCGATGACTATACCGGTCGGCACGGGAATCCACCGCAGAATGGTGTACGTTGAGCTTCAGGACGGCTACAAGATTGACGACGTGGCGGCGAGAATCAAAGCCGACAGCTATTTCGCAAAAGACGAGACACACGTCACCGAAGTGGACTGCGTAGACAATCTGCTCGATATGGGACACGGAGTGAATCTCGTCAGAAAAGGCGTCTCAGGCAAGACCCAGAATCAGAGATTTGAATTCGATATGACCATCAACAACCCGGCTCTCACCGGAGAGATCCTTGTCAGCACAGCAAGAGCATCGATGCTTCAGAAGCCAGGCTCCTACACAATGATCGAAATCCCAATCATTGACTACCTCTTCGGAGACAGAGAGAAACTGGTTGGAGAATTAGTATAACCCTTTGACTGTCATCTCCATCAGCGCCATAGTCTTCTCAGATGCGCTGGTGAGAGGCAGTCTCATAATGTTCTGCATCAAACCCATTTTGTAAAGCCCCGCTTTCACGGGAATGGGATTGCTCTCAACAAAACAATTTTTGAACAGAGGCCAAAGACGCTTGTTAAGATCAAGAGCATCAGCGGTCTCGTTTTTTCGTATATGCTCGACCAGAGCAACCATCATTTTCGGAGCTATGTTGGAAGCCACGCTGATGATTCCCTTAGCACCAGACATCATCAGAGGGAAAGTCTCGTCATCATTGCCGCTGAACACCGAAAAGCCCTCGGGCGCATTACGGATGACGGTGTAAATCTGGGAATAATTGGCCGAAGCCTCCTTGACAGCGATTATGTTCGGAATCTCAGCAAGTCTGAGCGTGGTTTCAGCATTCAGATTGATTTCCGTCCTGCCCGGCACATTGTAAAGCACTATTGGCTTGGAAGTGGATTCAGCCACAGCCTTAAAATGCTGATACAGACCCTCCTGAGTGGGCTTATTGTAATAAGGGGTCACAATCAGATAGCCGAACGGATCGTAAGGCTCAAGCATCTTGATCGTCTCAATGGTGGCAGCAGTCGAATAACAACCTGCCCCGGCAATGACTTTAGTGTCCCCTGCCATCTCCATAGTAATCCTGAGTATCTCGCACTTCTCCTCCGATGTCAGACAAGCCGTCTCGGCGGAAGTGCCCAAAGCCACGAGAAAATGAATCCCGGCGTCGAACTGTCTTTGAAGAAGAGACCTGTAGGCCTGATAGTCGACCCCGTCCGTCGTGAACGGAGTCACAAGGGCTGTACCGCAGCCGAACAATTGCTCCTTTGCCATTATTTTGAAGAAATAATACTGTTGAACTTATCGTTTATCAAATCCCTGAACTCGTGGACACCGCTCACCCCCTCAGTCATCAGAGCGGCCTGAACCGCACCCTGAGCGAAACCCTCACGAGAAAAAGCCTCGTGAGTGAGATTAATCCTGTCCACATCACAATGGAAATCAACGGAATGAATCCCCGGGACCTCCCCTTCTCTCACAGACTCAATCTCAGGCCTTACGCCGCAAGCCCCCTCGACAATATCAGCAAGAGTCTTGGCGGTGCCGCTGGGCTTGTCCAATTTGTGGATATGGTGAATCTCCTTAATGTCACAAGCATAGCCCCCGAAAGCAGAAGTGAGCCTTGACATAATCTCAGTCATCTTGAAAAGGATGTTCACCCCCACTGAAAAATTCGAGCTGTAGATCAGAGTCTTGCCCCTCTTTGCGAAATAATCCCTCACCTCCGGCAGAATGTCATACCAACCCGTCGTTCCGACAACCACAGCCTTGAAATTGTCAGCCAATGACTTGTAGTTCTTCCTGAAAGCGTCAGGAGTAGTGAAATCAACGCAAACGCAATCCACTGCAATAGACGGATCGAAATCCGTGATGTCCTCACTTGCTCCGGCACATTCTACCCCGCGTTGCAAGAGCACCTGCTTAACCATTTTGCCCATACGACCGTAGCCGCTAATTACCACTTTCATCCTCAAACAATTTTTTATGCAACTTGTTCACAATCTCAACCATATACGCCCTTCCCACAACAAAACTGATGTTGATGGCAGAAGCGCCCTGTGAAATCATATAGATCTTGTAGTCCATCAGAGAACCGAATATCTTGGTACACAGCCCTTTGACGTGTGTCAGGTTCTTCCCTATCACGGAAATCTGAGCCTTGTCGTTCTCAACCGTAATCTTGGAGAATGTAGAAAGTTCCCTCACCACCTCGTCGATGTTTTGGCCGTTCTCAATAGTGAGAGACACGTTGGCCTCGGAAGTGCTTATCAGATCGACAGACACGTGGTGACGGCTGAATATCTCGAAAACCTTTTCCAAAAAGCCGAAAGTGTCCACCATCTTGGTGGAAAAAATGTTGATGACAGTAATGTTCTCCTTGAAAGACAAAGCCTTAGGGCCTTTCTGAAGGTCGTTGTCCTTAACTATCAGAGTTCCCTCGTGATTCGGTGATTTGGAATTGAGCACTCTCACGGGAATATCCTTCTCCAAAGCCGGAATGATGGTCAGAGGGTGAAGCACTTTCGCTCCGAAAAGAGCCATTTCCATAGCCTCCTCGAAAGAGATTATCTTGATGCTCTTGCTTGTCGGAACCCTCCTCGGATCAGCCGTGAAGACACCGTCCACGTCCGTCCATATCTCAATTTCCTCGGCATCCATAGCCATACCAATCAGAGAAGCGGAATAATCCGAGCCTCCCCTTCCAAGAACAGTTGTAATGCCGTCCATTGTGGAAGAGACGAAGCCTTGAGTTATCACTGCGTCCATCCCGACGTAAGCGGAATTCACCTGCTCAGGCACCCTCTCGCGAATCTCATTCATAATAGGAGAAGCCTTGAGGTAGACATTGTCGGTGATGATCATCTTCTTTGCGTCGATGAAACCGGTCTTAATGCCGCACGAATTCATAGCCGCGCAGATGACCGTGGAAGAAAGCACCTCGCCTCTGGATATGATGACCGCTCTGCTCCGCTCGGAGAGTTCCCCCAATTCACATATCACCTTGACGAAATTCTCAAGTTTGTCCAAAATTGCGTTAATCTTCAATGAAGCGTCGTAGAATTCCGATTGCGTGACGAGAGCCGCCAAAGCGTCAATGTGGCGCTTTCGGATCTCCTCCAGAACTTTTCGGGCAGAATTGAAATCCTGAGCCTTTGCGAAATCGCAAATCCCGTAAAGGGAATCAGTCACTTTGGAAAAGGCCGAGACCACGACCACCGGCCTTTTGGACAACCTTTCACGCACAATCGACATCATTCTGACGATTGCTTCGGCACTTTCCACGGAAGTGCCTCCGAACTTCATTATTATCATTGTCTTACTACCATTTTCACCATTACACGAAAAAGCGGTCGCAACAAGTTGTGACCGTCTGCAAAGAAAGATATAATTTTTCTAATGAGCAATATTTTTTACTCCTCTTTTGGGTGAAAATGACGGCGGAGCAATTCTTTCTCCAGCACCTCTATGTCCACGCCCATAGCCTCGTTCAGCACAAGAAGATGGTAAAGCAAGTCACAGACCTCGTAGACATACCTCTCCTTGTTCCCGTCCACAGCCTCGATTACCGTTTCCACAGTCTCCTCGCCCACCTTCTGAGCCATTTTGTTCACGCCGCTCTCAAAAAGAAAAGTAGTGTAATGCTTTTCCGGCATAGTCGCGTGACGCTCCTTCACCACTCTCTCCAAAGACCTGATGTACCCTTCAGCGTCATCAGTGTCGAAACAAGACAAAGTCCCGCGATGACAAGTCGGTCCCGAAGGCACGGCCTTTACAAGAAGAGTGTCCTTGTCGCAGTCCGGCAGCATAGACACTACAGTAAGGAAATTCCCGCTTGTCTCCCCCTTAGTCCACAGACACTTGCGCGAACGGCTGAAGAAAGTCACCTTCCCCTCTGCGACAGTCTTGTCGAAAGCCTCCTCGTTCATATATCCAACCATAAGCACCTTCAGAGATGCCGAATCCTGAACCACGACAGGCAGAAGCCCGTCCGAGTTCTTTGACAGATCAAAATACTTAAAATTCATAATTTCAACAAGTTACATTAATATTCATACCCTTTAGACGGCGTTTCAGTTCGTCTATCCTTATCTCTCCGTAATGGAATATGCTTGCGGCCAGAGCCGCGTCAGCCTTACCCGCGGTCAGAACGTCCGCAATGTCCTGAACACTTCCAGCTCCGCCAGACGCGATGATCGGAATGGAAAGTTCATCAGCAAGACGAGCGAAAGTCTCGCAAGGATAGCCCTTGCGTGTCCCGTCATTATCCATTGAAGTGAACAGAATCTCTCCGGCTCCCCTATTCTCCACTTCCTTTGCCCACATGAACAACTCCTTGTCAGTCAAGTCCCTGCCACCTCTCACCGCAACCTTCCAAACGCCCTCGCAAGACTTGGCGTCAATGGCCGCAACCACAAACTGATTGCCGTACTTACGCGCGATCCGGTCAATCAACGAAGGATTCAAGACCGCAGCGGTGTTCACTGCAATCTTGTCCGCGCCCGCTTCCAGCAGCCTTGCCGCATCCTCGATTGAGGAAATGCCGCCTCCAACAGTGAAAGGGATATTGATTCGTTCAGAGATGCGCTCAACAAGAGAAGTGAACGTGCGCCTTCCTTCAGCCGATGCGCTGATGTCCAGATACACAAGTTCATCAGCTCCGGACGAGGCATAGAACTCCCCCAATGCCACGGGATCGCCCACATCCTTAAGACCAACAAAATTAACTCCCTTCACCGTACGCGAATCCTTCACGTCAAGACAGGGGATTATTCTTTTCGCCACCATATCTTCAAATCCTCCAAAGTTATTATACCTTCATAAAAAGCCTTTCCAACAATAATTCTATCAAGTCCTTCAGCCACAGCGCATTCTAAATCGAAAACCGAACTGACGCCGCCGCTGACCGTGAGAACAATTCCCGGATATGCTGACTTCAGCCTCCTGTACAAGTCCCAAGAAGGGCCTTCCAACGTCCCGTCCTTGGATATGTCCGTGCACACGACCTGTTTAATGCCGAAAGGCAAGAATCTGTCCACAAGCTGTCCCACATTAAGGTTGCTGTCCTCAAGCCATCCCCGAGTAGCCACGAGACCGCCTCTTACGTCAGCGCCGAGCACAATTCTCTCGCTACCATATTCCTTAAGCCACGAGCACACCTCCTCAGGCTTTTCCACGGCCACGCTGCCGCAGACGACTCTTGTGGCGCCGCAGTCAAGAACCGCCTTCAGGCTCTCGAAACTCTTGATTCCACCTCCCCACTCCACCTTTAAATCAGTGCTTTCAACGATGCTATCCAGAACTTTGAGGTTCAACGGCTTGGAAGCCTTAGCCCCGTCCAGATCCACAAGATGAAGCCAACTCGCGCCTGCATCAGCGAACCTCTTCGCCATATCCAGAGGCAGGCTATCATAAACAGTCTTTCTCTCGTAACTTCCCTTACACAGACGGACACATCGACCGCCTATCAGGTCTATAGCAGGAATTATCTCGATCATAAGTTTAAAAAATTATTCAGCACCTCGCTACCGGCCTCGCCGCTTTTCTCAGGATGAAACTGCACCCCGAAGAATTTGTCCTTTCGCAGAGCCGCACTGAAAACAACTCCGTTCTCGCACCTTGCGATAGTCTGAGGGCACAAAGAAGCCGAGTAAGAATGCACGAAATAAAAGAATCGGCCTTCATCAATCCCTTCAAACAAAGGAGATTCGAGATCTGTAACACGGTTCCATCCGGTATGAGGCACCTTGATGCCATCAGCCTTGTCAGGCTTAAGCAGAGAGACTTCCGTGTCAAAGATTCCGAGACACTCGGCGCTTCCTTCCTCGCTTCGACGGCACATCAGCTGCATACCGATGCATATCCCCAGAACCGGCTGCTCAAGAGAGGGGATGACCTTGTCAAGTCCCCTCTGACGCAGTTTTTCCATAGCAGAGAAAGCCTCTCCCACCCCTGGCAAAATCACGTGATCAGCCTTAATAATGTTTTTAGCGGCTCCTGTTACCTTGTAATCAGCTCCCAAACGCTTCAGAGCGTTGCACACCGAACGAAGATTGCCGGTGTCATAATCCACGACCGCTATCATAATTGTCCTTTGCTTGTTGGGATCTCGTCACTGTTGACGTCACGTCTTACAGCTTGTCTCAAAGACCTCGCAAAAGCCTTGAACACAGCCTCGGCAAGATGATGATTATTCTCCCCTTTTGCAACTATATGCAGGTTACAATGAAGCGATTCCGAGAGTGACTTGAAGAAATGCCTAAACATCTCTGTAGGAACATCTCCGACGTATTCCCTTGTGAAATTCACATCCCACTCGAAGTCGATTCTGCCACCCAGATCCAGAAGCACCATCGCACTGCAATCATCCATCGGCAAAGAGAAGCCATAGCGCTCCAAACCCTTCTTGTCGCCCAAAGCCTTGTACAGAGCCTCGCCCAAAGTGATGGCCACATCTTCCATTGTGTGATGTTCGTCCACCTCCAGATCCCCGAGAGCCTTCACCTGAAGAGAGACTCCAGAATGATGGGCAATCTGATCCAACATGTGGTCGAAGAAATGAAGACCGGTGTTGATGGATACCGGCATTTTGCCGTCCAGATCCACCGTGGCAGAGATTCGCGTTTCCTTTGTGTAGCGAGTGACCGTGGCAATTCTGTCGTCAGCAGTCTTCGACGCATTTTCACCTTTTCCGACCGTGCCGAATGTTCCGTAGAACTTCCGAACAATCTCCAAAAAAACATCATTCTCAGACCGCAGTCCAACGGTCACTCTAAGACAGTCCGCGCACCCCGGCACGCTGCAACGGTCTCTCACAATAACATCCTCACCCATAAGCCTTTCAAATAACTTACAGGCATCCTTACAGCGGAATAGAATGAAATTCGCATCACTCGGAAACACTTTCTCCACACCATTGACTCCCTCAAGAGCCTTCGCCATGCGGGTCCGCTCGTTCACAGTCTCGGCAACTTCCTTAGATATGTTCCTGTCCAACAACTTGAGAGCTGATTCGATGGAAGCGGAGCTTATGTTGTAGGGATATTTCACCGAAGCGAAAATCGTCATCATCTCCTTTGAACCGAAGGCAAGCCCAAGGCGGAGACCAGCCATTCCCCACGCCTTCGACAGAGTCTGCATCACCATAAGGTTAGGATACGTGTCAAGATAATTCAGCATACTTTCCTTGGAGGAATAATCTATGTAAGCTTCGTCAACTATCACAATACCATTGAATTCATTCACAAGCCGTAGGACATCATCCTTAGCGAAAGCATTTCCAGTAGGATTATTGGGAGAACAGATGAACATCAGTTTGCTGTGCTCGTCAGCGGCAGCAAGCAACTTTTCAACAGGAAGAGAATAATCAGGACCGAGCTGTACAACTCTCGGCTCAACTTCATTAAGCAAAGCGGAATCCAGATACATCCCGTAAGACGGAGAAAGGAATATTGAGTTGTCTACCTTAGGCTCGCAGAATATCCTGTAAGTCAAGTCTATGGCCTCGTCGCTGCCGTTGCCGATGAACATCTGATCCACACTCACTCCCTTGATTTCTGACACACGTTTTTTGAGCGCCGTCTGGCGCGGGTCAGGATAACGGTTGAATCCTGTGTCAAGAGGATTCTCATTGGAATCCATGTAAATCGGAAAGGACCCTTTGTAACTGTCCCTCGCTGCGGAATAAGGAGTGAATCTCAACACGTTTTCCCTGACCAGAGATCTAACATCTTTCATATCTCTATTTGTTTAAAAGTCTGACTCTTACAGCATTGGCGTGTCCTTCAAGCCCTTCCGCCTCAGCCATAGTGATTATGGTCTTGCCAAGCGAAGACAGACCGTCCTTCGTAAGTTTCTGAAATGTCACCTTGCGCTCAAAAGAGTCCAGATTCACGCCGCTTGAAGAAATCGCCGTTCCAGAAGTAGGCAAAGTGTGATTGGTCCCTGATGCATAATCGCCTGCGCTTTCAGGTGAATAGCCCCCGATGAAAACGCTGCCGGCGTTAGTGATTTCCTCCGCCACCGCATCCGCATCTTCGCACGCTATAATCAAATGCTCCGGAGCGTAAAGATTGGCAAAAGCAATTCTGTCCTCCAAAGAGTCAAAAACGAGCATATAGCTGTGGCTCAAGGCTTTGGCGGCAATCTCCTTTCTCGGGAGTTTTTCCAGTTGAGCCTCCGTCTCACAACTAACCCCTGAAGCGAATCCTTCGCTTCCGCACACAAGACAGACTTGAGAATCGGCTCCGTGCTCCGCCTGAGACAACAGGTCTGACGCGACGAAAGAGGGATTTGCCCTGTCATCAGCCAGAACAAGCACTTCAGAAGGTCCGGCAACCATATCGATAGCAACGCCTTTTTCTGCCACGAGTTTTTTGGCGTTAGTAACATAGCGATTGCCTGGGCCGAAAATCTTGTCAACCTTCGTGACAGTCGCGGTTCCGTAAGCCATAGCTGCGATGGCCTGAGCGCCTCCTATCTTAAATATGTGGTCGACCCCGCATCTCACAGCAGCATAAAGAACGACTTTAGGCACATTGCCGTTTTTGTCTGTGGGAGTGCACATTACAATCTGTTTGCATCCGGCGATTTTGGCGGGAATAGCGAGCATAAGGACTGTTGAGAACAGCGGAGCCGTACCTCCGGGAATATATATCCCCACTTTTGTGATAGGCACAGCCTTCTGACGGCACACGACTCCTTGCCTTGTCTCCACCTCAATGCCATCGAATTTCTGAGCGCGGTGGAATGCCGCAATGTCCTCGATTGCCATCTCAATTGCAGACTTCACATCACGCGGGACATCATTTTCGGCTTCCTGTTTCTCTTTTTGGGTAACCTCCAAATCACCAAGTCTCACCCCGTCAATTACTTCCGACAATTCTCTAATCGCCACATCGCCGCTTTCCCTTACTCGGCTGACAATGGAAGTTACCCGTTGCATTATCTCGACCTCATCAAAGTCAGGCCTCTTGACATAAGTCTCCCATTCCTTCACAGGAGGATTAATTATTAATTCCATTAGCAAATGATTTTTTCAACGTCAAGCACCAATATACCCTCGGCCCCAATAGCCTTAAGTTTCTCAATCTTCTCCCAAAGGTCAGCCTCATTGACAACGGAATGCATTGAACACCAACCTTTCGCAGCAAGAGGCATCACAGTTGGGCTTCTTAATGCCGGAAGTATTTTGACCGCCTCTTCCACGGAACTCTCGGGCAGATTCATAAGAAGATATTTCTTTTTTCTGCTCATAAGGATGGCGTTGAAACGGAACATCAATTGGTCTATCAGGCTTTTCTTCTCCCCGTCCAGTCCAGGCGTGCCGATGAGAACGGCTTCAGAGTCAAAGACTCTCTCTACCTCTTTCAATCCGTTGGAAATCAAGGTCCCGCCTGAAGACACTATATCGAATATGGCATCCGCCAATCCCGCAGCCGGCGCAATCTCCACTGAGCCGGCGATGTTGTGAATCTCTGCGTTTATCCCCTTCCCCTTGAAATAGTCAGTTAATATACCCGGATAAGACGTGGCAATGCGCTTACCTTCAAAAAATTTCAGCGAATCATAGTTGTCTCCCTTTGGAATCGCAAGCGCGAGATGACATTTTCCGAAAGTAAGGTTCTGAAGGACATCAACCTTAAACGCTCTTTCTCTCACTTCGTTTAGCCCGACGATACCGATGTCGGCGGCACCCATCGAGACGGTCTGAGGGATGTCGTCATCCCTTAGAAACAGAATCTCTATCGGAAAAGATGACGACTTCAACAAAAATTTTCTTTTGTCATCACTAACGCTGATGCCAGCCTCGTCAAGAAGTCTGACACTTTCCTCGTTCAGTCTTCCTTTTGTCTGAATTGCAATTCTCAACATTCTCTAAACTATTTATATACAACAAAAAAAGGCTCACCCGTTTTGTAGGGTAAGCCTTGTAAAAAATAACGCACACGCGTCAGCATCCCTACTTCTTTGTGAAAGGGTGATGATGATGCTCTGTGAAACGTACAATACTCATTTTGTTTATTTAACTTCGCTAAGGTAGAAATAATTCTTATAATTGCAATAAATTTTCAAGACTTTATGAGAGAAAACAACGAAACAGCCGGGCTTCGACGCCTCAGAGGAATGAACAACGATGTCGCTTCGGCGATTTCGGAATTTTTAGATGAGACGCCTGACCTGGTTAGTCAGGATATGATTGACACCCTTCTACGTACATCCTCTTCCAGTGTTGAGACCTTGGTAAAGGCTCTGGTTTCGGCTTATTGCGGCGTTTCCGATTACGAAGACCCGAAGGATCCCGCTTACATAGAGGAGGGGCTTCAAGAAGTGAAACCGGAGCTGCTGCTCAATAATCCTTACTACAAGCACATCAGATTGCCTGATTATGGAGAGGACGGATGGAATTTCAGCCATTTGTCCTACAATCCTTATGAGATTTTCGTCAGAGATGACCTGATGCTGAAGCCTGATTATATGGAGATTGTCCCTCTTGGCTATTTCAGAAGCAAGGTCACCTACCCAGTTGTGATGCAGCGCGGGCGGGAATGGATGGCAATCAAGCCGAGCGAGATCAATTCAATGGCCCCTGCAATCGAGGCCGTGAAAGGGGATGTGGCGGTGTTCGGTCTCGGACTGGGGTATTTTGCGTATATGGCCTCTCTCAAAGAGTCTGTCACAAGTGTCACCATTGTGGAAATTGACGAGCGGATCATTTCCCTTTTCGAGAAATATGTGTTGACGCAATTCTGTCTCAAAGAGAAGATTCGCATTGTCCGAGCGGATGCGTTCGACTACCTGAAAGACGTGATGCCCTCCGCCCGTTACGACTATGCGTTCGTTGACTTGTGGCACAGCACTGACGATGGTCTGGACCTCTACCTGAAGTCCAAACGCCTCGCCGCCCAGGTCCCTCAGACGCATTTTCTCTACTGGATTGAAGAATTTCTGCTCTCCGCCCTGAGATGGCGTGAGTTCGACAAAATCCTCGACAAGGCCTCCTCCATCTCTGAAGCCCTTTCAATGCTCAGCGACGACGCCCTCCGTACTCAAGCCGAAGCGAAAGATGTTGCACTAAGATAATGAAGAAACTGTATCCAAAGGAATAGACTATGAATTATATCGGGTCAAAGTACACGCTGCTTCCGTTTATATCTGAAGCGATCGACAACGTCGCAGGTAAAGACCTGTCCGACAAGGTGTTCTGCGACCTGTTTGCGGGCACTGGAATTGTCGGCCGCTATTACAAGCCTAAAGTCAAGAAAGTGATAGCGAATGATTGGGAATACTACAGTTACGTTCTAAACAGAAATTATATCGGCAATCATATCGCCATATGCGACCAACAACCCTATATAGACAGACTTAACTCTCTAAAAGGGATTGAGACAGGTTTTATTTACAATAATTACTGTGAAGGAAGCGGGAGCTGCAGACAATATTTCTCAGATGAAAACGGGAAGAAAATAGATGCCGCAAGAAAACAAATTGACAATTGGAAATCCTCAATTTCAGAGGACTTGTACTTCTTCCTGCTTTGCAGTCTTATCGAGAGTGCCGACAAAGTTGCCAACACTGCTTCCGTGTACGGGGCTTTCTTGAAAAAACTGAAAGCGACTGCCTTGAAACCGCTGACAATCCAACCTGCAAATTTCAGCATAAACAGTAATGAGCATCAAGTGTTGCAGATGGATGCCAATCAAGCAATAAGGATTATATCAGGAGACATATTGTACCTTGATCCACCATATAACGCAAGGCAATACGGCGCCAATTACCATTTACTGAACACAATTGCCGAAAATAAGCCATTTAAGCCACGGGGTAAAACGGGACTTCGCAATTACACTCGCTCGGAATATTGCAGCAAAAGAAGTGTGCCGGCATCATTAGAGGATTTAATTAGAAACGCTGATTTCAAATACATCCTACTGTCTTACAACAATGAAGGTCTGATTCCTTTAGAGTCCATTAAATCAATTATGGAGAAATATGGCCGTTATGACGTTATTTCACAGTCATATCAGCGATTCCGCGCTGACAAAGAAGAAAACAGGCATCACAGCGGAACCAGGACAGTCGAATATATTCACATATTGGAAAAGTAATCAAAGACCGCTGACGACTTTCGCGATGACTTCCGGGAAGTGGTTCATTTCGAGAACGTGTTCTTTCTCGGCTATGTCATCAGGAGTGTCCACGGAAAGAAGCGGCGTGCTGAACTGAGCAATAATCTCTCCACCGTCAATCGTTCCGCTGACGTAGTGGACAGTCATTCCTGTCTCGCTCTCACCGGCGGCCTTCACGGCTTCGTGAACGTGATGTCCGTACATACCTTTGCCTCCGAATTTCGGGAGAAGCGCAGGGTGAAGATTGATTATCCTGTGATCATAAGCATTGATGAGAAAGTTAGGGATAACCAGAAGGAAACCCGCCAGAACTATGAAATCAGTGGAATATTTCTTTAATACGGGAAGCAATATTTCCTCATTCAGAAAGTCGGCTTTAGGTATGACTTCCGTCGGAACACCTAACAACTCAGCTCTTTTCAGAGCCACTGCATCTGCCTTATTTGAAATCACGACAGCAATATTCACTTTGTCAGAGCACTTGAAATGTCTGATTATATTCTCGCAATTTGATCCGTTCCCGGACACAAAAACCGCAATGTTTGTCATATATGATATTATTTTGACGCAAAAGTACTCATTCACTCAGAATTACACAAAAAAAATCAGCCGGGTTCGCTTCCGGCTGACTCCATAATTATTTTTCAGCTCTTTTTGCTAAAAGCAGATGCTTCAGTCCAAGTTCGAGAACCGGTACTTTAGCTCAACTTGCTAAAAGCTGATGTTGAATCCTACTCCGATAACGAAGCTGTTACGGGAATATGTCTCTGTGCCAGGGGTCTTCAAAGCGTCTTCGGTCAAACCAGGGAACAAAGAAGCCATTGACGAAAGGGCCGTGTAGTAAGTGTGACCGACACCAGCATAGTCATCCGAAGTCTTGGTGTAGTCTGAATAGAAAGACTTATAGAAAGCCACGTCAACACTCATTCTGTCATTGATGTTATACTTTCCGCCCACACCTATATTAAATGAATCAGTGGTGAGGTTCATATCGGAAATGTAAGCGTCCGTGTAGCCGTAAGTAGTGGTGTTCACGCCGCAACTAACTGTAAATGACTTGTTTATGTCATATTCCAGACCGGCGAGACCTTCCCAAGTGTTGTTGTCGATGTAGTCCTGCTTGTCGCCGAACTGTTTGGTCTGCTTGTCGAAGAAAAGATTGTAGCCCAAACTGAAACGAAGGCTTGGGAGAATCTTGTACTGCCCTCCCACGGCGAGCATTGCCGGAATGTCATTTCTGACTGTGAGACCGTCATTGTACTGAGCGATGCCGGTCGTGTTGATTTCAGTGTCGTTTTCAAGAGCGACCTTGGTCCTGAACTCATAACGAGCCGCAAAATCAAATTTTCCAGTCTCGTAATGTACTGACACAATCGGAGTGTAGGCAAAGTCAGTCTGTTTGCAATTTAACTCTTTGTCACCGACGATTTTACCCGCCATAGACGTTCCTTGGGCAGCATCAATTTTTCCACCGGAGACACTGGATATAATACCTCCGAGCACTTGCGCGGCAGGAAGCATATTTCCGCCATATTTAAGGTTGATATTGTAAATGCCGCCTTCATAGCTGTTGTTCACATAGTTGAGACGAAGTCCCGCAGAAGCGCTTAAATGACTGTTGAATTTGTAACCGAAGTTGAATTGACCGCCGAATGAATACTGTTCTCCGACAAAGTTGATGTCCGCGGCATAACCGCTGACTGTCGTGGCACCGGAAATCTTGTTGATCAATGCCGGCAACATTGCGATCGGAGCTTCGAAAGAGCCGAGACCATCGTCATAGTCCGCTTCTCCGCCGCCGGCCATCACTCCGAAATGAAAAGAAGCGAACCAGTTGTTGTGCACATAAGCCACGTCAAGATGCGGTATTGCAGGTGCAAAGGTCTTACCCGTGAATTTTTTAGTGTCCTTGCCATTGTTCTCCACGCCGTAAGCAAAAGGAGCGAATGTGGTCTCGGCATAACGTCTCTGCCTGACTGACTGAATGTCAAGGCCAAAATGCCAACCGTTGTTCATAAAGCCTATTCCGGCAGGATTGAAATATGCGCCTTCCACACCAATTGTCGCATTGCGAGCAGGCTGACGAAGGAAAGCCACATTCTGATTTGTGTTCGTGAGATAGCCGCCTGCGAATGCAGTTGCGGATGCGGCAGCAATGACCGCGATACTTAGGATAATCTTTTTCATTAAAGTCGTTTATTTTGGTAAAAACTTCGCAAAAGTAGGCAGGCAAATTTTATCTTCAAAATAAAATAAGAAAATATGACCGAATAATTGCCGAAAAGGACTGATTCCACTATTATTTTGGCACAATAGTATAGCAATTTGGGCGAATACACACCACTCTCTCAGCCCAAGCCTCATAACAACCCCGCGACAATTCGGCCTCTCTGGCCCTGCCTCAGGCGTATTTCAACTGACGTACCCAAGGCACATTGGCGTGGCCGACTCTACAGGATTTCGAGGGGTGGGGCAGCCTGCTTTGCTGGCGGGGGCAAGATATAGGTCTGTCAAATCAGATGTCGCAATCTACGTCTGCCCTGCAGACGTTTTCCTGTCAAAGGGTCAAGTGAATTTTAAGGAGAAGGTCGCTCAGCGCACAGAATGATGACTAATAAAATGGAAATTGAAGTTTCGTGAGTAAAAGGTGGGGTTTTGCTCACGGAATTGAAAATAATGAAGTTTCGTGAGTAAAAGGTGGAGTTTTGCTCACGGAATTGAAAATAATGAAGTTTCGTGAGTAAAAGGCGGGGTTTTGCTCACGGAATTGCGGAGAATATGATTTCAATTGTTGCGAATACGATTATTTATTGATTTATCAAATTTGGATGTTAACAGTTTTCGATGTTTCTTTGCGCCCGAAAAAATCTGAGAATTGATGTTCGGAGGGTTGACGTTATGTCTGTGAGGAGGCCTCAGGAAGCGATGAATGATGTAATGTGACAACGTCAGGGAAGGACGGGAATGACGGAAGGTAATGATTGAATGAATGATGGACGATGTAGGGATAGGATGGAGAATGACGGGGAATTAGGAGAAGGTTGGGAAAGATGGAGAATGACGGGGATTTAGGAGAAGGTTGGAGAATGATGGAAGAGGATTGGAGACAATTGGAAATTTGTTTTGAGATTTGAAACTACTAATACTACATTTAGATGAATTGTAACAGAATTATCAAAGCGATTATTGTAATAGAATTGTGTTTGGCAGCCGGATTTGGCGCAAGCGCTCAAAGTTCCGCGGGGCAAAATGAGGGGCAGGACGTAAACCGGAATGCTGTGTACGAGTTGGAGGAGACTATCGTTAACGGGAGCAGGGTGCCTCTGGCGCTAAACAAGTCCGCAAGAATTGTAACTGTGCTTGACAGTCTGGCGATTGTCAACTCCACTGCTCAGAGCGTGAATGACCTGCTGAAATACGCTATCGGAGTCGATGTCCGACAGAGAGGAGGAATGGGAGTACAGACCGACATCAGCGTAAGAGGAGGAACATCCGATCAGATTGCAGTGCTGATTAACGGCGTGAACGTGTGCGATCCGCAGACAGGACACTTCGGCCTCGACCTTCCTGTGGAAATGGATGAGATAGAAAGAATTGAAATCCTCGAAGGGCCTGCCGGAAGAATCTACGGCACATCCTCACTCGTAGGCGCCATCAACATTGTTACGAAAAAATATGCCCGCAGCAGTGCGGACGTCCATCTTGAAGGCGGGTCCTACGGCTATGCCAACGGCGGGGCGAGAGTCAGCGTCGCATCAGGCAATTTCAACAACCAACTCTCAGGAAGCTACACCCGCTCGGACGGCTACCTGAAGAACAAGGCAGGAAAGCACAGCAGCGATTTCGATGCCGTAAAAGCCTTCTACCAAGGTGGTTACAAAGGGCAAGCCGCAGACATCGACTGGTTCGCCGGCCTCTCCGACAAAGGTTTCGGAGCCAACACATTCTACAGTTCCAAGTACGACGACCAGTACGAACACACTACGAAGACATATTTCGCAGTTCAGGCAGAGACAAAAGGCTTTTTTCACTTCAAGCCGTCAATCTACTGGAACCACTCCACCGACCGCTTCGAACTTTTCAGAGGAGATGAGTCAAAAGTCAGATTCAACTATCACAAAACCGATGTCTACGGCCTCAATCTCAACAGTCACATCGACTGGAGCCTCGGCAAGACGGCATTCGGAGCAGAGATGAGAAACGAAGGAGTGGTCAGCACTACCCTCGGCGACTCGCTCAACACTCCAAAAAACATCCGAGGCTCAGCGAGAGAATATGCCTTGGGCCGCAATAGAACTAACATCAGCTTCTACGTGGAGCACAACATCATATTGAAGAAATTCACATTCTCAGGAGGCGTCACAGCAGTGAAAAACACAGGTAACGAAATGGACTTCAAACTCTACCCCGGGGCAGACGCAAGCTACAGAATCGGAAGTAACTGGAAAGCCTACGCATCTTGGAACACATCTCTGAGAATGCCCACGTTCACCGAACTCTATTACTCAGTAGGCGGCCACAAAGCGGACAAATACCTCAAGCCTGAAGAAATGAGCTCCTACGAAGCAGGCCTTAAGTACCTCAATAGCGGAATACAGATTCAAGGCGCTTTCTACTACCACCACGGAAAGAATATGATTGACTGGATACGTGATATGTCCCAAGGCGAAGACGCATTGTGGACCTCTGTCAATCACACCAAAATCAACACGATAGGAGAAGAACTTTCCGTTACGCTCGACCCGAAAGCCATTCTCGGAAGAGACTGCTTCGTGACGAGCCTGTATGCGGGATTCAGCCATATAGACCAGGACAAGACCGCGGGAGAAAATATTCAGTCTAAATATGCCCTCGAATATCTCCGAAACAAAGTGGTTGTCAAAGCCGACTTCAAATTTCCCGCCGGCATCCGACTCAACTGCTCCTATCGCTGGCAGGAACGCACCGGAACCTACAAACCTTATTCCCTCGTGGACGCGAGACTGAGCTGGAAATGGTTCTACATCAATGCGGAAAACCTTCTGGACCACACCTACTACGACTATGGCGACATCCCTCAGCCGGGACTATGGCTACGAGCCGGAGTGAAACTGAAAATCCTATAAAAACAGATAACATCCGATTAATATCGCTATATTAGCATTTATGAAAATTTTGTTGACTATTCTTATATTGTTGACTATGAATTCAGAAAATGTTAATGCGCAACGGCAATCGTCCGTTCGCCAGATGGCAGTTGCGGGACAGTTCTATCCTGCCGAGAAAAAGACGCTGGAGGCAAACGTAAAGGGCTATTTAGACGAAAGCTCAGAAATTGACACACTGGATAGCATTGTCGCGGTGATTGTCCCCCACGCCGGTTACGTGTTTTCAGGCCTTGCGGCAGCGAAAGCATATTCAGCCATACCGTCGGACAAAAAATTCAAAAATTTATTCCTGATAGGCCCGAGCCATCACATCTTCCTTGAGGGCGCATCCGTCAACACCGGCTTCGACTATTACGAGACACCGCTTGGCAACGTCAAGGTGGACAAGGAGTTATGCCAAGAACTGATCGACGGTAATGACTGTTTTACCTACAGACCTGACGCTCACGACAAGGAGCACTGCCTCGAAGTCCAGCTGCCGTTCCTCCAAGTGAGACTTAAGGATATGCCCGAAATAGTACCAATCATAATAGGTACGCAGAAATATTCGATCATAAAAGCCGTTGCCACGGCCCTCAAGCCATACTTGAATCAAGACAATCTTTTCGTAATCAGCAGCGATTTCTCGCACTACCCTGCCTACGACGACGCCCGCAAAGCAGACCTAAGGACAGCTAACGCAATCAGTTCCGGCGATCCAGTAGAGTTTGTGAAAGCGCTGCAAGAGAATTATCAGGAACACATTCCGAATCTTCAGACCGGCGCATGCGGACAGAGCGCGATAATGACCATTATGCTGATGACTCAAAACGGCGGGAAATTCAGTTACAACCATCTTTTCTACAACAATTCAGGCGACTCCCGCTACGGAGGCAAGGATGAGGTCGTCGGCTACAACGCCTTTGCGGTGACGGAGGAAAAACAATGCGGCTTTACTATCACCGATGAGGAGAAAAAGACTCTGCTTCGGATTGCGAGAAGCAGCATCGAAGGAGCCTTCACAGGTCAAAGCCTTCAGGCCTCTTGGAAAGGTCTTGAACTCACAACTCTTCTTCAGTCCAAATGCGGCGCCTTCGTCACATTGAACGAAAACAACCGTCTGCGCGGATGCATCGGCCATTTCGGAGAAGACGAACCTGTCTACCGGGTTGTCGCGCGGATGGCCAGAGCGGCCGCGTTCGATGACCCGAGGTTCAACGAAGTCAGCGAAGAAGAAATGGATGGAATCGTCATCGAGATTTCCGTACTGTCCCCGTTGAAACGCATAAACGGAGCCGCGGAGTTCAACTACGGGAAAGAGGGTATATATATGGTCAAGAACGGACGATCAGGCACATTCCTGCCGCAAGTCGCCGAAGAGACGGGCTGGAGCAAGGAGGAATTTCTGTCCCACTGCGCTCAGGACAAGGCCGGAATCGGGCCGGACGGATGGGAAACGGCGGATCTCTACACCTACGAAGCGGCGGTCTTCAACGAGAGCGAAGTAAGGAACTGAAAGCGAGAGCGAAGTTAGGAACTGAAAGCGAGAGCGAAGTTAGGAACTGAAAGCGAGAGCGATGCGCAATAATCCGGATATATGAAAGAAGCGTTATACTACCACCAAACCTCAAAAGGCGTTCAGTGCGACCTCTGCCCTCACGAATGCCAGTTCAGCGACGGACAACGTGGAATATGCGGAAGCCGAGTCTGCCAAGAAGGCAAACTCTACACCCTCGCCTACTCCAATCCCTGCTCACTTGCCTTTGATCCGGTGGAGAAAAAGCCTCTGTTCCATTTCCACCCGGGGATGAGATGCTTCTCAATCGCCTGCCCTGGATGCAACTTCCGATGTCTGAACTGCCAGAACTTCAAGATCTCACAAGCCAAGCCTGAAGAAGTCCTAACTGCGAATATGGAACCGGAAACAGTCGTCCAACAGTGCATTCAGACCTGCTCCAAAGCAATAGCATACACCTACACCGAGCCGCTCACTTATCTGGAATATGTCGCCGACATAGCCAGACTCGCCCGTGAGAAAGGAATTCTCAACATTCTGGTCTCGGCAGGCTACGTCAATCCCGGACCTCTGGCCGACAACATAGCCCTTTTCGACGCCGCGAACATCGACCTCAAATCATTCAGCGACAGTCTCTACAAAAAACAGAACGGAGGAACCCTCAAACCGGTTTTAAACGCATTGAAAGCATTCAAAGAAGCAGATGTCTGGCTGGAAATCACCAATCTGCTTATTCCAGGGCAGAACGACAGTCCTGAAATGCTTAGGGAAATGTGCAAATGGCTGTGCGACAACGGATTCTCAGACACGCCCCTTCATTTCAGCCGCTACTTCCCTGCTTACAAGATGTCCGAGCCATCGGCCACGCCGCTGAAAACCTTGATGGAAGCGAAAGAAATCGCCAACAGTGAAGGGATGAAATTTGTCTACATCGGCAACGCTAAAGAATACGATGGAGAAGACACCCTCTGTCCAAACTGTGGCCACACCCTTGTCAAACGGCACATCTACTCAATCCGCCGCAACCGCCTTGACTCCACCGCCATTTGCCCATACTGTGGCACCACTATCCCCGGTGAGTGGGGCTGACGCATATACATATATACTGAATTTGACTATATTTGCGTTCTCAAAGAAAAGAATATGAAAATTAAAAACATGGAACCGCTGATCTCAAAACAATAGACGGAGCCGGACACGGATTCAAGTGCTCGGCGAGAAAACAAAGCGAGGCATTCATTCTTAACTATTTAGGCAAGCACATAAAACAATAATATATGTTCGGCAAGATTTCGACAATACTACTGATTCTCATCATAGAATCAATCATTTCGGTAGCGACGGCTCAGACAAAGAAGTACACCATCAGCGGCTACGTCACCGATGAAAGCAGCAGCGAGACGCTGATAGGCGCCGGAGCAGTGGCGGAAAAAATCAAAGCAGGTGCCACAACCAACAACTATGGCTTCTACACGCTCACCCTTCCTGAAGGAAAAGTCACCCTCACTTATAGCTACATAGGTTTTTCTTCTCAAGCCATTCAACTTGACCTTCAGAAAGACACCACGATCAACGTACGGCTTCAGCCTAACACCAATCTAAAAGAAGCCATCGTCACCGCACGTAAAGACGCGGGAATACACGCCACGAATATGAGTGCAATGGAAATTCCTATCCAGCAGATACTTAAGGCCCCAACCC
>Ga0172377_10001748_pt1 | contig 22106 bp, 18 predicted proteins | sample Pumphouse3metaG_FD_119749 | JGI IMG/M metagenome (GOLD analysis project Ga0172377, IMG submission 119749) | Leachate microbial communities from a municipal landfill in Southern Ontario, Canada - Pumphouse #3 metaG | ecosystem: Engineered > Solid waste > Landfill > Unclassified | place: Canada...
GAATGGTTCGACGAGTGCATCCCCATGATCGCCTCCGAGAATCTGATGAGCCCCCTGGCAAAAGAGGTACTCATCTCCGATTTCGCCGACAGATACGCAGAGGGCATGCCCGGGAAGCGCTATTACCAGGGCAACATCTACGTGGACAAGGTAGAGCTCAAGGCAATGAAGCTGGCAGAGGAGCTCTTCAAGGCGGAGTTCGTTGACGTGCGCCCGATATCGGGAACGGTAGCCAATATGGCCGTCCTCTTCGCCTTCGCAGAGCCCGGTGACACGATAACGACGTGCGCTCTTGCGCAGGGCGCCCACATCTCCACGCAGAAGTTCGGGGCCTTCGGTCAGAGGGGAGTTCACTCCGTCAATTATCCGTTCAATGTGGAGAGCATGAACCTCGACGTTGACGGTACGATAAAGCTGCTGAAGGACGTGAAGCCCAAGGTAGCTCAGTTCGGCCTCTCCGTCTTCCTTTTCCCGCCGCCCCTCAGGGAGCTGCAGGAGACCTTCGATGAGATCGGCTGCCTCGTATGGTACGATGCCGCTCATGTCCTGGGCCTCATAGCAGGAGGGCAGTTCCAGGACCCCCTCGGAGAAGGGGTCAACATAATGTCCTCCAGCACTCACAAGACTTTCCCCGGCCCCAACCACGGGATGCTCCTGGGGAACAACCTCACCGATGACCAGGAGAAGGCCCTCAGGAAGGCTGTCTTCCCCGGCGTAACCTCCAGCCACCACCTGCATGCCATGGCTGCCCTGGCGATAACCATGGCAGAGATGAAGGTGTTCGCGAAGGAGTACGCGGCTCAGGCGTGCAAGAACTCAAGGGCCCTCGGTCAGGCGCTCTACGAGCTGGGGATACCCGTGCTCTGCCCGGACCTCGGATTCACCAGATCCCACGCGATAGCCCTGGACGTTTCCGAGTTCGGAGGAGGCAAGGATGTGGCCCAGAGAATGGAGGATGCCAATATGATATGCAACAAGAACATGCTCCCGTGGGATGAGAGCGCCGTAAGGCCTTCCGGGCTCAGATTAGGGTCCCAGGAGATGACGCGCATAGGTATGAAGGAGAGCGACATGAAAGAGGTCGCCTCATTCATAGAGCGCATCTGCAAAGGCGAGGACGCCAAGAAGGTCAAGGCGGATGTCAGGGAATTCAGGAAGGGCTTCAAGTCCGTGAAGTATTGTTTCAATGACAACGAGCCCGCCTACGGATACCGCAAACTCGTTCCCTGATCCTTTAAGGACCGGCGGTCCGCGCCGGTCCTTTAAATCTTTATAAAGCCGCTTCCATGTACTCGGAGAGGTAATCCTATGGGTTTCTTTGACAAAGTGGATGGGAAGTTGAGCAAAGTCGGGAGCAAGGCAGGGGAAGCCTCCGACGTGGAGTCACTCAAGGCGAAGATCAAGGCAGAGGAGCGCAACATAGACGAGAGGACAGTGGATATAGGTGAATTCTACTGGAACGCCTATGCGAGCGGAAGATTCGTGCCTGACCCTGCATCGATGGAATCCTTCAAGGCCCTGGAGGAGAGCCTGGTCAAGATAGAGGAGTACAATAAGGCCATCGAGGACAGGAAGGCTGCGGGCATAAGGGAGCGCGAGGAGATCGATGCCAAGGTGAGCAGGAAGGAAGAGGAGCGCAAGACCCCTCCTGACGCCGAAGAGGACAGCTGATTGTTTGATATAGTTTGTAGGGGTTCCTAAATTGATGATCACTGGCAACCAGGAGGATTATCTGATAAACATACTGCGCCTGTCCGAGAAGGGCGGTGTGGTCAAGACCTCCGCCCTGTCCAAATTCATGGGAGTATCCCCTGCCAGCGTCAGCGAGATGCTCAAGATACTTGCCGAGCAGGGGTTGGTCAATTACCGCAAGTACAAAGGTGTCTCCCTGTCCGAGGAAGGGGCCGAATATGCCCGGGGCATAAAGAGGAAGCACAAGATCATGGAGCGCTTCCTCACGGACGTTCTCGACGTCAGTGACATTGAGGCTCATGAGGAGGCGTGCAAGATGGAGCACGTCCTTTCCGACGGCTCCGCGGAGAAGCTGAGCCGCATAATCAATGTGCATGCCGATCTCGGAGGCCAGGAGAATCTGAAGACCCAGACAAGGTCTTTGAATGCGATGGAGCCCGGGGATGAAGGTGTGATCTCCCATCTCAAATGCGACGATTCGGGGAAGATCAGAAGACTGCTGTCCATAGGTTTCGTTCCCGGGAGGAAGGTAAAGCTGGACAACCGTCTGTCCTCGAAGGGCCCCATAATAGCCAGCATAGGCGGCTCGTCCATAGCTTTGGACATGGACCTGGCCTCCCTGGTGTTCGTTGAGGAAGGCTGATCTGATTTGAAGCAGGAAGGGCTGATCGGGAACGAGGCCGCGGGAAGAAGACCCCTGACCCTGTCTCTCGTGGGACAGCCCAATGTCGGCAAATCGTCTCTTTTCAGCAGGCTTACGGGAGTGGGCGTGATATCGTCCAATTACCCCGGGACCACCGTGCAATTCGAGGAATCCGCGGTACGGAGGGGCGACAGGACTCTGAGCATCAGGGATGTGCCAGGAACATACAGCCTGTCCGGGGAATCCAAGGATGAGACCATAGTCGTGGACATGCTCGCATCGGAAGAGAACGACATGGTCGTGGTGGTCGCGGACGCGTCCAATCTGGAGCCCAGCCTCGTTCTTTGCCTAGAGGTGCTGGAGCTGGGCATTCCGACCATAGTGGCTCTAAACAAGTTCGACGTGGCGAAGAAGAGGTTCGATATCGATACCGCGGCGTTGGAGAAGGTGCTCTCTGTGCCGGTGATACCGGTATCCGCCAAGAGCGGTGAGGGCATAGAGGATCTGATGGAGGCCATAACCTCAGGTTCCGCCAGGATATCCGATTACAGAGTAAGGTACGACCGGCACATAGTCGAGTATCTGGCCATCCTGCAGGGATATGTCCCGGGAGGGCCCGGTGCCCGCGGAAGGGCCGTCAAGCTCCTCGAGGGCATAGGACGGTTCTATGAGAGCATCCCTGATTCCACGGAGGTCATCGTCTCAAGGATGCGCCGCGAGTTCGAGAGGGATCACGGCGAGCCCCTCAGTGTGCATATGGCCCGTGACAGGTACGGCGATGCCCACGTGATAGTCATGGGCGCCGTGAGAGCTGTGGAAAGGAAGCTCTCCTTCACGGAGAGGGTCTCCGACATCACTGTCAACCCGTCCACGGGGATACCGATACTCATCGGGGTCTTCGGGCTGATATTCATGATAATGATCTTCGGCGGTTCATTCCTCGACGGTCTGGTCTCCGATTTCTATGACACATACATAGGGACCGCCCTGCCTGAATTCGGCAGGGACGCTGGAGGTCAGACGGGAGAGATAATAATGACCGGCCTGGACAACAGCCTGAGGGCGGTTCTAGGTCTTGTCATACCATACATATTGGTTTTCTACATAATCCTCGGAGTTCTGGAGGATACCGGGTACCTTCCCAGGGTCGTTGTGCTCCTCGACAGGGCGACGCACAGATTCGGTATGCACGGGAATGCGTTCATACCTATGGTGGTGGGGTTAGGATGCAATGTGCCAGCCATAATGGCCACGAGGTCCCTGCTATCCAAGAGGGAAAGGGTCATAGTCTGCACCCTGATCGCCATGGCCATACCCTGCTCTGCGCAGATGGCGATAATAATGGGTGTTACGGGAGTGTTCGCAGGCGCTGTCTATGCATTCATGATATTGGGTGTTCTCTTCTTGCTGGCACTTCTTATCGCTGCGCTTCTCAACAAGCTTTTGCCCCATGAGCCGTCCAATCTTTCCATGGAGCTTCCCGAGATGACCCCTCCTAATCTGCAGAACGTCCTGCGCAAGGCGTGGAGCAGGATAAAGGACTTCTTCGTCATAGCGGTGCCTCTGCTGCTGATAGGCAGCATAATAATGGAGGCGCTTCTGGCGTACAATCTGCTTGATCCCATAGTGGAGCCGTTCTCCTTCGTCACCGTCACTATGCTGGGTCTTCCGGCCGTGACGGTGATAGCCTTCTTCGTCGGCGTTCTTAGGAAGGAGATGGCATACGGGATGCTCCTGATACTTGCCGCGGGAATGCCGATCACGGAATTCATGACCCCTTCGCAGTTCGTGGTGTTCGGCCTTGTGATGGCGATATACCTTCCCTGCGTGGCTACAATGGCGGCCATGTGGCGCGAGATCGGTTGGAAGGAGACGCTGGCAGTATCTGCGGCGTCAGTTGCTTTGGCCGTCGCAGTGGGCACACTGTTCAATATGCTTCTTTGAGATCAGCGGTGAGCGAATATGCAGAGAACGCCTTCCGGGCCTCTGCTCTCCACGCGGACGAATCCGAACCTCTCGAACTGGACCATGTCCCCCTTGCCATCCAGGATGGCCTTCTCCACGAGTCCCTTCACCGACGTTCCGTCGGGCATCAGCACCTCTGCACGGACCGATTCCCCGCAGACCCACTGAACCGCCCTCACGCCCTCCTTCAGTATCGATACGTCGTTGCCGTCGTAGACCGCAGGAGTGCCGTATGATATGTTGCACAGGTCCTTCAGCCTGACCTTTCCGGCCTGTGAGAACATCCGGGAATCCGTCTCCGAAAGGTAGACGGTCTTGTATCCGCCGACATGGTACTCCCTCCAACCCCTCTCAGGGTGATCCGGGTGCAGCGGTGCCCTGCCCTTCAGATCCCCGCCTCCCTCGATATCGTATCTCACCGGGTCCGCGACGAAGAAATACCTGTCCGCGATGCCGTCGATCAGGTCCCTGTTCATGGCGAACAGATTGTCCCACGAGAACTGTATGTCTATGGGCTTGATCCCGTTCTCGACCCAGTACCTGCGGATGGCCTCGGGTCTTATCCCGCGCCTCTTGAGGGCTCTGACCGTGCCGGTCCTGACGTCATCCCATCCTGTGTACTCCCCGTCCCTTATGCTCTGTTTTATCAGAGAGGTCTTCAGCACGGTGTCGGGGATGTTCACCAAACCGTAGTGATGGAAGACGGGTTTCTTCCATCCCAGGTAGTCGTATATGTACTCCTGCCTGAGGGTGTTGTTCAGATGGTCCTTGCCTCTGATCACGTGGGTCATCCCCATCAGATGGTCGTCTATGGCCACGGACAGATTCATCATGGGATATGCGATGTACTTCGTCCCGGTCCTCGGGTGAGGGTGTCTGACCAGTCTCAAGGCTACGAAATCCCTTATCGCAGGGTTCGGATGGTCTATCGCGGTCTTGATGACCGCGACGGCCTCCCCATCCCCGTATTCTCCTGCCAGGAATCTCTCGAACCTCTCCAGGTTCTCCTTCACGGGAAGGTCGCGGCACGGACAGGCCCTCATCTCCTCCTTCATACTGCGCCACTCGTCCGCGTCGCAGGTGCACATGTACCCGTGCCCCATCCCGATAAGCTTCTTCGTTATGTCGTAATAATGCTGGAATCTCTCGGACTGCACGACGTACTCGTCGATGCTCACCCCCAGCCATTCCAGGTCCTCTCTTATCATATCATAGGCTTCAGGCTCTATCTTATCCGGATTCGTGTCCTCGAATCTGCATATCAGCTTCCCGCCGTATCTTTTGACGTACTCGTCATTCAGTATCCCGACGCGAGTGTGCCCGATATGCAGGGGCCCGGAAGGCCCCGGGGCGATCCTCATCACCACTTTCCCTTCTACGTTCTCCAGATCAGGCAGTCCGTGGGCCTTCTCCTTCTTCTCTCTGACGAGCATGTCGGGATCTATGCTGTCAAGCTCCTTCGCCTGAGCGTCGGGGCTCATGGCATTGACCTCTGCCACGATCCTCTCCGCGGCCTCCTTCAGCTCACCGGACCTCTGTCTATATTCCGGGCATTCGCCCAGGATCTTGCCGGTCACGGATTTTGGGTTCGCCTTTCCTTTGTAGAATACTGCATTCTGCAGAGAGTACTTCCTGATCACGGCGTCCATCATCTCGTCGGGCATGACCATATGAATCGAATCGTTCTATATCAATTCAGCCGCTTGATGCCGGGTTACATTTGAAATATGCGCGGGTGCATGAGCAATCATGTCGGTAAGGCGCTACGTTCCTGATTCCGCTTTTGTTGTCAAAGAGCAGATAGATCCGGACACCCAGAGGACCACAGGCATCCTGATGGAGGACCAGTCCAGGACAGTTGTTTTCAAGTCCCTCAACGGAGGGGAGGCCGTGGGGAACCTGTTCTCCACCCGGGAGAAGATAGCCGAGGCAATGGGCATAGCCCCGGACGAGATAACCGGCGTACTGTCCAAGGCTTTGGATTGCCCGGCGGCGACCGAGGAGGTCAGGAGCCCGGCGTTCAGACAGGTATCGGACAAACGGGATCTGACAGAGCTGCCCATATGCAAGTACTATCCGGAGGACGGCGGGAGATATGTCGCCTCAGGAGTCATCATCGCCGAGTACGGCGGGAAGAAGAATGTCTCCTTCCACAGGATGATGATAATGGACGGGAAGAGGATCGCCGTCAGGCTGGTCCCGAGGCATCTGTTCACCATGCACAAGGACGCCAAGGCGAAGGGCGAGGACCTGAGGATAGCGATATGCATAGGTCTTCCTCCCGAGGTTATGCTGGCCGCTGCCACATCCACCGCTTATGAGACGGACGAGCTGGAGATCGCCTCCGCCATGTGCATGATGTCGACCGGCAAGCCTCTTCGCGTCGGGAGGACGGACAACGGCCTTCTGGTGCCCGCAGATGCGGATTATGTTCTCGAGGGCAGGATAACCTCCGACATGGCTGACGAGGGGCCCTTCGTCGACATAACCGGGACCTACGACTCGGTCAGAAGCCAGCCGGTCATCGTGATCGATAAGATTTGGACGTGCAAGGACCCCCTCATGACCCTCCTGATCCCGGGGGGCAACGAGCACTTCCTGTTCATGGGCCTTCCGAGGGAGCCGATGATATACAGGGCAGTCAAGCAGGTGGTTCCCAAGACCCATTGCGTACGGCTCACGGAAGGCGGATGCTGCTGGCTGAACGGAGTGGTATCCATAACCAAGAACAAAGAGGGGGATGCCGTGAACGCTGTAATGGCGGCATTCTCCGGCCACCCGTCCATGAAGCAGGTCATAATCGTGGACGAGGACATCAACATATTCGATGACAGGGAAGTGGAATGGGCCGTCGCCACGAGATTCCAAGCAAACAGGATGGTCAGGATAGAGGGCGCCGCAGGATCGTCTCTGGACCCCTCCTCCGACGGTACCACCTGGAAGGTAGGCATAGATGCCACTCTGCCCCCGGGCGCGGATATGAAGATGTTCGCCAAAGCCAGGCATTGAGGTTGAAAAACAGGCCGGTCGCGGAGGGAGACACCACCTCCGTGACCGGCCCAAAAAGTTTCTAAAAAGTTTCTTTGGTTTTACTATATCATCCTTTTTTCGCTTCCCTCCTCTCGATGTCCTTCGCCTCCAGGCTCATCAGTGCGGCTATGCTTGCTATGACCATCATGATGAACATCAACAGCCAGAGGTTCTGGAACTGTGCGAGGGTCTTATCTACGACCATATATCCGGATAGAAGTTGCAGGATCGCTCCTCCAGCGAAGGGGAACAGATTGAGAGCAGCCGTGCTCGTGCCTGCGATGTAGATCGGGAACAGTTCCTTGATCTGCGCATAGGATACGACGAAGAATCCTCCGAAGAATCCGAACGAGAAATTTATGACGAATTGCGCTGCATAGTTACCGAGGCTGCCTGCGGTGAGCCATATGATCGCCCATATCACGGTATAAGCGAGGGTTCCGACAATGAGCACTCTCTTTCTCGATTTCAGTATCTTATCGGATATTATCCCTGCGAGGGGGCATCCGAATATCATACCTATGGCCACAGCCATCAGGAGGATGCTGTAGTCTGTCTTGTTCCATCCGTAGATGGCACTATAGAACGGTCCAGCTTGAAGCCCCTGATACACCATTATGGACCCATACATGAAGAAGAACCATATGGCGAGGGGCCAGAACTTTCTGCCGCTTCCGAAGGTAACCTTCAGGGCTTCTGTCATGGGCATCTTTGCGGATGTGGATTCCTTAATGGGCTCCCCTGTCTCCTCGGAGACGATCTCTTCTATGGCAGGCAGCCCCATGTCCTTCGGGTGGTCCCTTACGATAATCCAGCACATGGCCGCTATTATAAGGGTTATTACTCCGAGGGCAGTGAATACTCCCTTCATTCCGAGGGCTTCGGTCATCAGTACGAGAGGCGTCGTTGCCGCCAGAGCTCCGACGTTTCCCACCAGCAGCAATGTGCCGCTGAGGGATGCGAACTCGTATTTCCTGAACCATATTGCGAGGACCTTCATTATGGGTATATAGATCACGGCCACGCCGATACCTATGAGGACTCTCCCAACAAGTGCCACTTCGAAACTGGGTGTCATTCCCATAATCAGTGACCCTATGGCGGCCAATATGACGAATATCGTCACTGTCCTCCTGGGACCCCACTTGTCTGTAAGTATCCCGCTGGGCAGTTGCATCACAGTGTATGCATAGAAATACATCGAGCCCAACAGTGCCACTCCTGCAGCGCCTACACCGAAAGCCGATTGGATGTCTGGTGAAAGAACTGCAGTTGATGTCCTATGGAAATATACGAAGAAGTAGGCCACGGCCATTATGCCGAAGATGGCCCACCTATAGGACAGCATTTTCTTTCTCTTTTCAGGATCTATTGTCATTGGATTCCTCCGTCGGGCAAAGACTTCGGAATCAAACCTTGGATTTGAATCAATATGAGCATATTTATGAGGAATCACGAACATGTTCGTATGGTATAGCATGCATCACCTTATCCTCAGAATAGACAGAAGGGTGTATGGAGAGCGCCCAGACGGACACCCGTGCCACAAGGTTCTACCGATAGATGTGGAGAAGGAAAAGGGATTGCGGGTAGAGATAACCCAATGCGCTCCGTTGATCAATTCCATGGGATATTCCCTAATCAGGTTGGTGGATATGGACGGAACCCATCCCGATATTGCCGATAAGGTTAACAGCTACAAGAATGAGCACGGAGAGGCAACTGCTGTGAAGATATCGAAGTCTCAGAGCATGGTCATGGTTCTGAACAATAATTGCGATCTTGCCTCGATAGTTTCGGAATCAGGGTGCTTCCTGCTGTCCGCGATACCTCAGGACGATAATATCATTGATTGGAGGGTACTTGCGCCCAACAAGGTGGTAATGAATAAGCTCATTAATCGGATGAGGACAGAGGGCTATGGTGTGGAGAAGATCTCTTCGTATAATGTGGAGGTAGAATCGGCCCTTACCAGTAAGCAGGAGGAATACGTTCATCTGGCGTATAATATGGGATACTATGACGTACCGCGGAAAATATCCTTAGAGGATCTTGCTGAAATGGCTAACTGCTCCAAGTCTACTCTTAGCGTGTCTTTGAGGGATGCAGAGCGGAGGCTGGTGGTACGCCACGCAGTGAATAGTCTGGATGTTATGAAGCAAAGATGAAAAGGTTCGGGCCCCGCAATGAGCGGGACCCTTTGGGGTTTCATTTCTTCTTTCCGTGGTTTACTGTAGTATCTGCCATCATGCGAAGGTTCTCCTTCTTGATCAGAGCAGAAAGTCCGCATCCGGCAGATATGACGTTGAATCCTGCGTCGATGCTCTTCTCCGTCATCACTCTGACATCCTCCGGGGTGCCCTGAAGTAGCGGTTTGACGACGCCCACGTTACCGATCAGGGCAGCTCTCTTGTTCGCCTTTTTTACTGCTTGGTATGGATCAGTCTTCTCCTCTATGCTGCATCCTGTGCATCCTGTATTGATCATGTTATCAAGCATCGGTAGCATGTTTCCGCAAATATGCAGTATGGACATTGTGTTGTCCATGCGCTTGTAGACTTTCTTCAGATTAGGTAGGGCGAATGCATCGAAAAGTTCCGGGGACAGCATGTCCCATGACGCGGAAGGCTCGGACATTTGGATTGTGTCGAACCCCATGTCCCTATCCACATACTCAAGCCACATACCGACGTATTCGGACACGAAGTTGGAGTATTTGTGAGCCATATCCTCTTCTGTTATGGTCCATAGGATTAGGTTCTCGGTTCCCACGAGGTGACCTGCTATCGTGAAGGGGCCGGTGACTCCGAGCACGGTCGGGAGATCCTTACTAGCCTTATCTTTCATGATGATCTTGGATGCCTCTATGATGACCGGGTTCCTGCCGGCCTTAAGCATCTCCTTCTCATCCATCAGTTCCAGGTCGGCGTCCAGGTTGTCCCGGTACTTGCTTCCTTTAACCATAGGTGTGCTGTTCTTCTTCCCCAGGTTGACTTTGGCTCCGAGCACCTCTGCTTCATAGGAGAGGCAATAAGGTATCCTTATTGATTCCAGTTTCAGGAAAGGATAGGCTCCGAGCCCGAGCTTTGCCATAAGTTTTGCATCCGTGTGGACCTCGGGCCAGGGTGCACCAGTGTAGTCCATCAGTTCCGTAGTTGCTGCGGTTGTCATGCCACAGACCGGCGGTCTGTCGACTTCTTGGAACCTCATCGCTCGTTCGAATCTTTCTTTGCAACTCAGTTTTTCCATCTTGATCACTTCCTTTCAGGTCGTGATCCGGAAGTCTTTGCCCGATATCAGATGAGGTCATGGGGAAATAAGCGAGACTGCGAACATGTTCGACACGCGTCTCGCATTTGAGGTATGCCCTAAGACAATTCTTTGTCTCACTGTTCCTGAGCCGGCCACCATTTCTTGTAGACATCGACGGTCTGGGATCTCTCGGGCCCGATGCTTATGATGCCGACGGGCACGCCGGTCCTCTCCTCGATGAACCTCAGGTATTCCTTCGCCTCCAGCGGCAGGGACCTGTAGCTTCCGTCATAGTCCGCCATATCCTTCCAGCCCTTCAGCGTCTCGTACACAGGCTTGGCCCTTTCCAGTTTGCGTATGGATGCCGGGAAGTGATCGACGGTCTCCCCATCTATCTCGTATGCGACGCAGACCTTGATCTCCTCATACCCGTTCAGAACGTCCAGCTTCGTAACGGCCCAGTGGGTTATCCCGGAAAGCCTTGCAGAGTATCTTGCCACCACGAGATCGAGCCATCCGCAGCGCCTGCCGCGGCCGGTGGTTGTTCCGAACTCCCCTCCCTTGTTCTGCAGGTACGCTCCCTCTTCTCCCAGGAGCTCTGTGACGAATGGACCTTCCCCTACGCGGGTCGTATATGCTTTCAGGCAGCCGACGACTTCCTTGATCCTGTTCGGCGCGATCCCCGAACCGGAGCATATGCCGCCTCCGACCGTGGAAGAGGACGTCACGAAGGGGTATGTCCCGTGGTCCACGTCGAGCATGGAACCCTGGGCACCCTCGAAGAGCACGTTCTTGCCGTTGTCTATAAGGTCGTTTATGAGAACGGACGTATCACACACGTATTTACCGAAGCTCTCTTTCCATGTTTCGAACATCTGGCACATCTTGTCCACTGTGCATCCGCAACGTTCGCTGCCGTACATGTCCAGAAGCTCGTTCTTCATAGGCAGGAGAACGCCCGCCTTCTCCCTTATGAGGTCGGGTTCCAGGAGGTCCCCTGCCCTGAAGCCGCATCTGGCTATCTTGTCCTGATATGCCGGGCCGATACCTTTCTTAGTGGTTCCCACGGCTACTTTGCCTCTGCGGGATTCCTCCGCACCGTCCAGCTTCTTATGGTAATTCATTATGACGTGGGCCCGGTCCGATATCCTGAGATCATCAAGGGTCATTCCTGCATCCGTCAGCTGCTTTGCCTCCTCGGTCATATCGGCCATGTTTATCACCACGCCGTTGCCTATTATGGCCAGTTTTCCCTTCCGGAGTATGCCCGAAGGTAAGGTGTGGAGCTTGAACGTATTCTCACCTATGATTATGGTGTGGCCCGCATTGTTGCCTCCCTGGAAGCGAACGACCGCATCAGAGTTCTCTGCGAGATAATCAGTAATCTTGCCCTTTCCTTCATCGCCCCATTGGGCTCCTATAATCGCGAGGGTCGGCATTGTATCAAAGGCATACAATATGCTGTCCCTATTTATCGGCTTCACTCAGTGCCCTGCGGAATATGCCTCATTGTACGCGGAGATTATATCCTGCAAAGGAAGAGAGGTCTTGAAAAGCACCGGGCCCAAATGCGTTCTCGATGCGTCTCCCCTTCTGCGAAGAGCGCTCATGAAATCCTCGAACTTCGGCGTGGGCTTCTTTGTGAAGGATGAGATCTCATCCACTGAATAGACCCAGGGCACGGAATCGATCTCCTGTCTCCACATATCCAGCACGGAAGCGCACCTCTTAGGTTCGCTCATTCCCTCAGGGCTCATGCGGGACAGCAGCTCTTTATCGAACAGTCTTCCGCCCCACATCGGTCCGTACTTGTGATCCCTGTCCGGTTCGGATGCGAAGCCCCTCTCCATTGTTGTGTGATCGTAGGAGGAGTACCCCATCTGGGACAGGGACCTGTCGGCCGCGGCCGCCCCGTTCTCCACCATGACGTACGTTCTGAAGTAATGGTCTGCGCTGAATGAGAGCAACGGGACCATCCCCCTGTCCAAACGGGCAAGCTCCCTGCATATGTATCCCATCAATATCCTCAATCCCGCCTCGTGGCACATGGGCCCCCTCAGAGGTCTGGCGGAATATCTCCTCTCGCACTTGGCACGGTGAGCCCCGGAAAGGGGAGCGGCATCCGTGGCCGTCACGGCAAGGATGCCGTTCTTCCTGCATCCGGATATGGCGGCATGCAGGAAGGGCACGGGGGAACCGAAGGGGTCCAGATCCACATAGTCGAAGGATCTCTCGGCGAGAAGGGAGCCAAGAGGTCTGTTGGACGGTGTGCAATTATCAAGACCGTTGAGCTCTATGTTCGCCTTTATGTACTCTGTGGCCTCGGCGTTTATGTCATTGGCCGTCACACAGGTATCAGGTACCTCATTGGCTATCCTGACAGCCCTGGCTCCCGTGGCGCTCATGGCATCGGCCACGCTGATGTCCCTTCTGCCCAAGGCTTTTAAGAACATTATGTTGACATCCCTGTTGAATGCCATTTGCGAATTGAAGAAAACCGACCCGCGTATCTTGCCGGGCCCTTTGACAGAATGCTCTTCCGGCACTATTAACTCAGTACTGCCTTCTCTGATCCTCACGCCATTCATTTGAGATTTTCCCCGCTCATAAGGCTCACTATCTTGAAAGGTAGCAAGCTGCGGTTGGTGGGTGTCACCTCGAGTATCCTGACATCGTCCCTGCGCCTTATGTCCTGGAGCAGGGGATTCCTGGATTTCTTATGCAAAGTGAGGATCATCGGTTTGCCCATGTCCAATGCCTCTTTCACGGCATCAACGAAGGCGGGACTCTCAACCTCCATTTTCCCCACTTCATCTATCACTATGATGTCGCATTCGATGCAGGCTCTCTTTATGGCTCTGACACCCACATCCTCCAACACCGATATGTCGATACCCATTTTACCGACGGATACCCGCCCGCCTATTTCGTTATGGGCGAAAACTGCGCTCTCCCCCGTCATGATGTCACGTACGGTGAATCCGACACGATGTCTATTGTCCATGACGGGTTCATTAATCATACCGCCGATAGTGTACCCGCTCTCCCGCAGTTCATCTATGACTCTGACCAAAGTCATCGTCTTTCCTGCCCCCGGAAGTCCCGTTATCCCTATCTTCAGTTCATTGACCATCAAAACAGCCCTCGTGCTCTATCCCGCATAGTGATGCAGATATTAATTAATGTCCCATTGAGACGAACCCGACCGCCGTGTGATCGTCTGATCGTCCGAGGATACTGCATGGCTTCGCAGATATTTATCAGGTTTCAACGTTCTTCTGTCATTTCACGGGTTTTTATTCGTTCACGATCGGATCCGTCACCCGCCGAAGAAAAAATCAATTCTAAGAGGTTTCTGCTTCCGCCCATACGGAAGGACGCTCATGCGTACATGTTCATGTAGTGCTTGTGCGTGAGGGGCACCCATGCTGTGGTTATGAGGTCTATATCCCCGTTGGAGAGGCCCGTGTACATAACGCCCGCATCCATGGTGCTCAGGGTGACTTCATACCCTACGTACTCCAGAAGGTGCTTGAGCACGTTGGATGTGCCCATTGCGCATGCCCAGCTCACAAGACCTATCCTGATCTCGCCGCGGTCGCTCTGATGCTCTGCGTCCCCGAGCCACCGGTCCTTTATCGCCGTATTGGAGTCGAGCCATTCTCTCGCGGCCACGGCCACGCTGTCCGAGCTGTTCTCGATGTGCGCCAGGAGGCCGCTGAACTCGCTTATGTCGTAGGTGTATCTCTCCATTATCCCGGCAAGAACGGCATCCTCTGCTTTGAGCCCGGGTCTGGCCCAGGATTCTATGGATTCAGCCTCTCCGAAGGAGAGCTTCGGGTCTTCCAAGTATTTTATGCTGTAGGTGCCTGTAGCCCAGTGGGGATCCCAAAGGGTTACCACTATGTCCTCGCCCGCAGTCAATGCGGATTCAAGTGCGGCGAGCATTGCCGCTTCCGAGGACGTCGTAAGCTCAAAGGAGCTCAGGTCGTAATCGGAGATCGCATTCTCCGCCATCTCCATGATCCCCGCGCCGCTGTCTATGCCGATTATCTTGCCTTTGAAATCCCCGGCATTCGCTTCCAGATCGGATATGCTGGTGATGCCCTTATCGAAAGTATGCTGGGGCACCATCAGCCCGAGCTTGGCACCGTCCTCCAGGACGATCCCTGTTCTCTCTATCTTCTCGGCCTCTGAGCCGCCTGCGTACAGGTAGACTCCGACTCCCAGCAGTATTACCACTGCGGCCAAGGCTCCTATTTTCACATATCTTCTGTCCATCTCTATTCTCCTGTAAGCCTGATGCTCATGCGCCGTTCTCCCTGAACGACTGCGTGAGCCTGTCCAGTGTCATGGCGATCAATACGACGGCCAGACCTGCTTCGAATCCGATCGCGACATCGATCCTGCTGAGGGCGTAAACTATGTCTCCCCCAAGACCCCCTCCTCCTATCATGGCGGCAATCACCACCATTGAAAGAGACAGCATTATGCACTGGTTGATGCCTGCCATTATAGAGGGCATCGCGATGGGCATCTGCACTTTGGTAAGCTTCTGCCAGCCCGTTGATCCGAAGGCATCGGCCACCTCATTCATCTCCGGGGGCACCTGCCTTATGCCCAGGTTCGTCAGCCTCACCACCGGGGGCATGGCGAATATGACTGTGGCGACGACTCCCGGGACCACCCCCAATCCGAAGAATATGACAGCAGGTATCAGATAAACGAAGGCAGGCATAGTCTGCATGAAGTCCATCAGGGCCTTTATCACGGGATTCGCTCTCTCGCTGTCAGCGCTCCAGATCCCCAGAGGGATGGCCAGGATCACAGCCACAAGGGTGGCGACGAGAACCATGTTCAGAGTGACCATGGCACTGTTCCAGTAGCCCATCCAGTGGATTATGCAGAAGGCCACGCCGATCATGAGCGACATCATCATGCGCTTTGTGATCAGAAGCGATATCACCGCCAGGACGATTATGAATGCGACCGGGTCCAAATAGGTAAGGGCGCCTCCGACAAGATCCAGGATCAGATCCAGAACGTCGCTGAAAAGGGTCAGAAGCCAGCCGAAGTAATACTGGACGAAGTCCACAAGCTCCTCTGCGAGGACGCCGACGGGAGACGCCATTATTCACCGCCTCCCATGTTAAGGGCCTCTGCGGCCACTGAGGGGCTTACCGTGCCAAGCAATATGCCGTTCCCGTCCACAACAGGTATCGGGAAATCAGTCGTCACCATGATCTGCACGACATCGCTCATGGGAGTATCAGGACCGACCGATGGCACATCCATGATTATCTTGGAAAGGTCCTTGTCCCCGGACCGCACAGCCTTCAATATGTCGTCCGATTCCACCATTCCCAAAAGACGGTTGTCCCTGTCTATGACCAGCATATCATTCCAATCATAATCATCCATTATCCTGAGGGCGGTTCTCGGGCCCTGCTTGACATAAAGGATGCTCTTAGGTTTTCTCATGAAGAGGCCTGCGTTCAGGATCTTGCTGCGGTCCACTTCCCTGACGAAGCGGCCCACGTAATCATCTGCAGGATTCTGCAGGATATCCTCTGCGGTACCGACCTGGATGATACGTCCGTCCTTCATGAGGGCGATGCGGTCTCCAAGCTTCAGAGCCTCGTTCAGGTCGTGGGTAACGAAGATCACGGTTTTACCCAGGCTTGACTGGATCCTGATAAGCTCATCCTGCATATCGTTCCTTATCAGAGGGTCCAGGGCGCTGAACGCCTCATCCATGAAGAGAATATCAGGATCGGTGGCCAGGGCCCTCGCCAGGCCGACTCTTTGCTTCATCCCGCCGCTCAGGTCCGAGGGCATGCTGTCCTCATATCCCGAGAGGCCGACGAGATCTATGGCATCCTTCGCCTTCTCCAAACGTTTGGATTCCGAGACCCCCTTCATCTCCAGGCCGTAGGCGACATTGTTCTTCACATCGCGGTGGGGAAGCAGCCCGAAATTCTGGAAGACCATGGACATCTTCTCCCGTCTCGCGATGCGCAGGTCATCTTCGCTCAGGGAATTGAAGTCAAGCCCGTCAATCAGCACCTGCCCGGAGGTGGGCTCGATGAGCCTGTTTATGCAACGTTCCAGTGTGGACTTACCGGAGCCGGAGAGGCCCATGAGAACGAATATCTCCCCCCTTCTCACGTCAAAGGAGACATCATACAGACCCACGTTGTTGGAGGTGATGCTCTGGACCTCCTCCTTGCTTTTTCCTTCTTTGAGAAGTGCAAGCGCTTCTTCGGGGCGTCTCCCGAAGATCTTCGAGAGGTTCCTCACCCGTATCATTATCTCGTTGCCCTCATCGTCCCTGGGACTCTCGATCCCCGCGAATATGTCCTCCGCGGTTCGCCCCTTATTCGGGCCTGGCCGGTGTTCCTCTGCAAAGCTTTTCACGGAGCCCTTTATGCGGGCCTTCATCCGTCCGATTCCGGCCGTCAGCAGGTCATGGATCGTATCATCCACGGCCCTCAGCGACCTCTTCTTTGTTGTGCCTGAAGACATCTTGTGTCATCTCCGATTCTGGTCTGATCGGAGCATCCGCGGTTCAGCGCATCCGCTGAAGCATAGGAATCCAAGCAACATGAAGTCGCGGGACCGACCCGCGGACCTGAAGGCCCGCGAACCGCTGAAGATCCCGGGGCGCAGCGGATGAACCTTTAGAGGCGAACCTTCCCGCCTTCTCTGACCGGCACGAATACTCCGAGCTCAGGACCTGAAAGAGAGCGCATTTTCGCGTTCTCTTTTCGGTCAAGGTATTTTTTCCAAAGAATGCATCTTATTTAAAATGTCGGGTTTTACCTGCTCATGTCTAAAAATATCTGATAAACGGTGTTTATGTACACATATCACACCTGCTTGTTCGAAACATCCCCTGAGGAGTCTCTTGCCGTTGCGCACCCCCTTTGCTGTCGGAGAACGAATGAAGGATGACTATCCCAAGGATATTCGCATGTCCGGGGAATGCAGACTCAATTCAGATTCTGGACGTCGGATATGTACATCAGAGGGTATCTCAGATCCTTGTCGTACCTCATCTCAGCGACCACCCTTATGTTATCTATCCTTATCACAAGTCTTACATCCAGCATGTTCCCTGTAAGGGATACGTAACTGTATTCGTCAGTTTTTGACCTGAAATGCGAGCCGTCTATGTGCACCTTCACATCCTCGACATAGGGCTGCACCACTACGCTCTTCTCTATCGACCTCTCCAGGATGTCCACGCTGGTCTGGTCGACAGGCATGCCGACGAATTGATGGTATATCGTCCCCATCTTGATGCCCGCTTCGAACATAGCACGCTCTCTGACGGTGCATTTGAACAGGTCGGCAGCTTTTCGTTCTCTTTCTTTCATGACCCCGAACATCAGATACGGATATAATTAACAGTTATTCTTTCGCAAACGAATTTAAGTAACCTGTCCTTAAGGCTGTGCCATGGAGAATTTGAGGGAAAGGATATCCTCTCTTAAGAAAGAGAGGAACGCTATCATTCTGGCCCACAATTACACGCTGCCTGAAGTCCAGGACATCGCAGACCTGGTGGGAGATTCCTTGGGGCTTTCTCTCGAAGCGGCCAAGACCGATGCGGATGTGATAATCTTCTGCGGCGTGACATTCATGGCAGAGACCGCTAAGATCCTGAATCCTTCGAAGATCGTCATCTCTCCGGAGCCTGATGCACATTGCGCGATGGCGGGCATGTGCGGACCTGAGGATATAAAGGAGATGCGCAGGAGGAATCCGGGTGCCGCAGTCGTAGGCTACGTTAACAGCACCGCCGCTTCCAAGGCGGAGATGGATATCTGCTGCACCTCATCCAACGTATTGGATGTGGTATCCTCGATGGAGGAACGCGACATAATATTCGTGCCGGACTCCAACCTGGGAGACTATGCCGGGTCCAGGACGCCTTCCAAGAACATGATACTGTGGAAAGGATTCTGCCCCATACATCAGTCGATAACCCCTGATATGATCGACGACCTGAAGCGGGAGCACCCGGACGCCATGGTGCTGGTGCACCCGGAGTGCCGTGCTCCCGTCATAGAGAAGGCGGACATCATCGGCTCAACGGAGACCATGATAAAGTCCGCCAGGGATTCCGATAAGAAGGAGTTCATCGTGGCGACGGAGATCGGGATGAAGCACAGGATGATGAAGGAATGTCCCGACAAGACCTTCTATTTCCCTGATGTGGCACTTTGCGGGGTCATGAAGATGACCACCCTCAAATCGATAGTAAGGTGCCTTGAGACGATGTCCCCCGAGGTGTCCCTTCCCAGTGACATATCCGAGAGGGCCTACGGACCGGTAAAGAGGATGACAGAGATAAAATAGGCCTCAGGCTATTGAACGCCGAGGCGCCGGATGAAGAGATTCTTTGCTCTGACCGGTGATGAGCCCTATGAGTGCTGACGGCGTCCTCACTCTATCAGATAATCGAGGAAATCACTGAGCTTCATGCCCTCATCCCATTTCAGGATGTAGTTCCCGTTGGGACTGATCCTCATGCCCGGCACTCTTCTTTGAAGGAGCCCCATATTCCCTTTTAGTTCCTCCTCCATCGGGATGGTGAAGATTCTCCAGGGGTCTCCTCTCACTCCTTTGAGTCTGAAGGCGTATAAAGGAAGAATATGAGATCTGGCACATTCACATTTCATCTTCTCGGCCTGCTCTGTGAGTCGGGTGTTCCTGCTGAAATGGAGTATCCCGTCGGCAGTGCTCTTCACCTCTATTGGGAAGGAGAAGTCCCACCTCAGTGCCACAAGGTCCATTCCCAGGGATCCTGCGGCCCTTACGACGACAAAGGGCTCCTCCATGACAGACATATAAGCCCTTCTCTCGCCGTCGCTGCAGGTCTTGACCATCTTATTTATGGTCTTCTCGTCCCCGGAGAGCAGATACTTCAGCTCCCTCTCGTAGACATCACCGGGTGCGGCCATTGCTATCGGTATTCGATTCCTTATCGCATATATAAATGGGTTAAGGGAGAGGTCCCCGAAAATTGCCGAATCACGGTGATAATCTGGATACATCCCGGGGGAACAGTATGCTCTCTCTGACGTTAGGAAGATCCAGCATCTTCGTGAGGAGCCTGTCCACACCTATCCCCCAACCTCCGTGGGGAGGCATCCCGTACTTGAAGGCATCGAGGTAGGATCCGAAATCCCCGGGTTCCAACCCCTTCTTCCTCATGCGCTCCGTGAGAGCATCGTACCTGTGCTCCCTCTGTCCGCCTGAGGAGATCTCCTGCCCCTTGTAGTCGAGATCGAATGAGAAAGAGTACGGCGTTCCCTCCTTCTCCATGATATAGAAAGGCTTCGCATCCTCCGGATACTCGACTATCCAGTACATCTCACGGCCCCTCTCGGCCATTATATCTCCGATGATCCTCTCCCCCTCGGTTCCGAGATCCTCTCCGTCCTTGAGGTGCAGCCCCTTCTCCCTTACCATGCGGAGGCACTCTTCGTATGTGAGCACAGGATATGGCCTCTCTGGCACTTTTATCTTCTTGTCCAGGACATCTAAAAGGTGACCGCCTCTTCTTGCCATTCCTCTGAAAAGATAATCCATCACCCTCTCAATGGCGGTCATGACATCATCCTGGGATCCTATCCATGCCATCTCTCCGTCGAAGGACTGGAACTCCGTCACATGGCGGTTGGTGTTGGAATGCTCTGCCCTGAAAGCGGGACCGAGCTCGAAGACCCGGTCCAGGCCTGTGGACATGAGCATCTGCTTGTAGAGCTGGGGGCTCTGAGCCAGGTATGCGGGCCTTCCGAAATAGTCCACCTCGAAAAGAGTGGCACCGCCTTCTGCGCCGGACCCCACTATTTTCGGGGTTGTGACCCACGTGAAATCCAGGTCCCTCATCGCCTCCTCGATCAGATCGAAGAGTATGCTCTTGAGCTCGAATATGGCTCTTATCTCGGGCTTTCGCAAGTCCATGAATCTGTTGTTGAGACGTGTATCCATCTCTACGTTGACTTTGTCGATGACTCCCATGGGGAGAGGTACCGCAGCAGGGGAGAGCGTTTCGAAGGAGGTCGGTATCAGCTCAAGACCCAGCTCTGTCTGGTTGCTTTCCTTCACATCTCCCGTCACGGAGACGACGCTCTCTCTGGAAACGGAGGTCAGCCCCTCGAATACAGCAGGGTCCGTCTTCTTCTTCGGCAGGGTCACCTGTACGGTTCCGAATCTGTCCCTTATGATGACGAAGGATATACCGCCAAGATTCCTGATCTCCTGCACCCATCCCCTTATCGTGACCTGTTTGTCCTCGGTTGATATACTGCCCGAATCCCTGTAAACTGCTGACATGTCAATTGACGCCAATCGAGTAACTGGTTAAAATAACTAGTCAGGCCGGGCGTCGCGCGTGCGAAATATATTATACGTCGCAGGGAATTGCTCGCGTAATAGATACCGGTGGTTTTGAATGACCAAGAAAGTAACAATCTCAGTAATAAAAGCGGATGTGGGATCCGTGTGCGGGCACACCCGTCCCCACCCCTCGATGATGGATAAATGCAGGGAGATCTTGGCAGACGGAGTGAAGCAGGGAACCCTTGTGGATTTCTATGTCACCCGTGTAGGCGACGACATAAATCTCTTCATGTCCCACTACAAGGGCGAGAACAGCAAGGATGTGCACGGTCTGGCCTGGAACGCATTCACCGAGGCCGCGGCTCTTGCCAAGAAAATGCACCTGTATGGTGCGGGACAGGACATACTCGCCGATGCCTTCTCAGGGAACATACGCGGCGCCGGCCCCGGCTCCGCAGAGATGGAGTTCGAGGAGAGGAAGACGGAACCGATCATGTTCTTCATGGCGGACAAGACTGAGCCGTCCGCATATTCGCTCCCCCTGTCCAGGATATTCCTGGATCCCTTCACCACCACAGGCCTGGTCATAGATGCAAGGGCCAAACAGGGTTTCGACGTCGAGATACAGGATGTCAAGGATAACAAGAGGGTCATCATGTCCTCTCCCGAGGAGACCCTCAGCATACTCAGCCTCCTGGGCGACACCTCCAGATACGCCATAAAGAAGATCTCCAGCCGTGCCAGTCTCGGAACCGCGGCAGTCGTCTCCACCGATAAGCTGAACCTCACTGCTGGGAAATACATCGGAAAGGACGACCCCGTGTGCGTCGTAAGGGCTCAGAGCGGTCTCCCCTCTGTGGGCGAGTACCTCCAGCCCTTCATGAACACCATGTTGGTCGCAGGGTGGATGAGAGGCTCACACTACGGGGCATTCTATCCCTGCGGAGTAGACAATTCCGATCCCACATACTTCGACGGGCCTCCCAGGATATGCTGCCTGGGATTCCAGCTCCGCGACGGACACTTCCAGGGCCTTGAGCCCATCGATGCCAAGCCCGGGGACCACAAGCCCATGGACTTCTTCTCAGGAAGCGAATGGGACTACGTCCGCCAGAACTCTGTGAAGGTCAGCAAGATGATGAGAGGCCACGGCCCCTTCATGCCGGCCATA
>Ga0172377_10001752_pt1 | contig 22097 bp, 24 predicted proteins | sample Pumphouse3metaG_FD_119749 | JGI IMG/M metagenome (GOLD analysis project Ga0172377, IMG submission 119749) | Leachate microbial communities from a municipal landfill in Southern Ontario, Canada - Pumphouse #3 metaG | ecosystem: Engineered > Solid waste > Landfill > Unclassified | place: Canada...
AATACGATATTAGATGCCGCTAATGAAGTAATTAAGCATAATAAAGAAAGAAAAGATTTAAGACTATATTCAGAAAAAGGTGGAGGTCTTAAAATTAAATATTTAAGAAGTTATGATGAAAAACACGAGATATCTTTAGTAATAGATGAAATTAAAGACTTATATAATCAAGGTACTGAATATAGTGAAATGGCTGTTTTATATCGCACTAATGCTCAAGCTAGAGTTATCGAAGAAGTTTTTTTAGGAAAAGGTATTCCTTGTAAAGTGTTTGGTAGTTATTTCTTTATTGATCGAAAAGAAATCAAGGATTTAATTGCTTATTTAAGACTTATTTATAATGAGAATGATGAGGTTAGTTTAAGAAGAGTTATCAATGTTCCTAAAAGAGGTATTGGTGAAGTTGCAATTAAGACACTTGAGGCGACCGCTTTAAATAATAGCCAATCTATGTTTGATTCTCTTACAACTAGAAAAGAATTAGAATTTAAAGATATTATTCTAAAACTTAAAAAAGTGAGTGAAAATTCCAGTTTAACTGAGCTTATTGATTCAGTTATTAAAATTTCAGGCATGAAAAAAGCTTTAGAAGAATCTAAAAATTTAGAAGATGAATTAAGAATTGATAACTTAGAGGAATTTAAAAGTATTAGTACTTCTTATGAAGAAAGAACTGGTTCAGTTCATTTAGGAGATTTCTTAGAAGAAATAACTTTAATGAGTGATGTTTCCAATCATAAGAGCGATGGTAATGAAGTAACACTTATGACCCTTCATAGTGCGAAAGGTTTAGAATTTAAAATAGTTTTCTTAGTTGGAATGGAAGAAGGATTATTTCCTCATGATATGTCATTAAGAGAAGGTAATCTTGAAGAAGAAAGAAGACTTTGTTATGTTGGTATTACTAGAGCAAAAGAAAGATTATATTTAACTAATGCTAAAAGAAGACTTTTATACGGTAGAATTCAGCAAAATATGCCATCAAGATTTATATCAGAAATAAATGCTAAACATATAGAAACTAATGAGGTATTTAACGAAGTTAAACCTTTGACTATCGAAGAAATGTATACTGAAGATAATGATGATATAAAAGTAGGAACAGCTGTAAAACATGATTTCCATGGTTTAGGTGTTGTTGTAAAAGAAGATGGAAATTTAATTGATATAGCATTTAAAAGTGAGACTAAAAAATTTATGAAAAACCATAAAAGTATTAAAAAAGTTATATAATTAGGTTATAATAAAATTAGAAAGGCTTTTAAGTATGGAGGATAAATTTAACTTAACAAAAGAAAACAATATTGCTATTGCCAAAAGAAATATAGTTGATTATATTTGGAAAAGTGCAAATCTAGAAGGAATAGTAGTTAGTTATCCTCAAACCCAAGCTTTATATAATGGTGGGGTAGTAAATGGACTTACAGCCGGTGAAATAATTACGATTAATAATTTGAAAAGAGCATGGCAATTTATTTTAGATAATGAATTAAAACTTGATTTTTCGGTTCTTTTTCAAATTCATAAAATAGTTATGAATACTTTAGTAAATAGTGCAGGAACCTTACGGACAGTTCCGGTTAACATTGGCGGTACTGATTGGAAGCCTGCATTTCCGATTGCAAGCCAAATCAAAGAAGAACTTGAAGATGACAGAAATATCTCCTGAGATAATGAGGCATTATCTCAATTAAAAATAGTCTTCAACCATAATTTTATGAAAAATTAATTACATATTATGAAAGTAATAATAGTGCAGACTTAAAACAGTGGTTATATGATAATGCAATAGATGGAATAAATATTTAAGGAGGAAAACTTTATAGAAGCAAGATATATTGAATTAATAAATTTAATTAATCAGGCAAATTATGAATATTACACACTTGACAAACCAACGATGAGTGATCAAGAATGGGATAGTTTAATGAGTGAGCTGAAAAAAATAGAAGAAATGCGTCCTGATTTAAAACAAGCAGATTCTCCCACTGAAATAATTGGGGGAGAGGTAATTGAAAGTTTTCAAAAAGTTGTTCATCAAAATCCAATGATGAGTTTAGCAAATGCTTTTAATGAATCAGATGTTTTAAACTTTGATAAAAAAATAAAAAAAGATTTTAAAAATCCAACTTATGTAGCAGAACTTAAAATAGATGGTGTATCTGTTTCACTAAATTATGAAAAAGGTGTTTTAGTAAAAGGCTCGACTAGAGGCGATGGTTTTATAGGTGAGGATATTACTCATAATGTTAAAACTATTAAAACTATTCCTAAATGTTTAACAAAAGAAATTGATTTAGAAGTCAGGGGCGAGATTTTTATGCCAAAAAGTAGCTTTAATAAATTAAATGAAGATAGAGCTAAAGATAATGAATCACTTTTTCAAAATCCCAGGAATGCTGCAGCAGGGAGTATTCGCCAGCTTGATGCAACAGTTGCTAAAAAAAGGAATTTAGATGCTTTCTTTTATCACGATCCAAATACTGATTGTTTGACTCATTTTGATGTATTAAAGGTGCTAAAAGGACTTGGTTTTAAGGTCAATCCTTATATTCAATTATTAAATAATATTGATGAAGTAATGGATTATATTAATGATTGGTTGATTAAAAGAGATAGCCTAGATTATGAAATTGACGGAATAGTAATTAAAGTAAATGATATATACATGCAAAAAGAACTTGGAGCAACTGCCAAAAACCCTAAGTGGGCAACAGCATATAAATTTCCTGCTGAAGAAGTAGAAACAACACTAACTAATATTATTTGTACAGTTGGCAGAACCGGCCTTATTACTCCAAATGCTATTTTTAATCCTGTTAAAGTGATGGGATCAACTATTAGAAAAGCAACTCTTCATAATGAAGAATTTATCAGAGAAAGAAATTTAAAAATTGGTGATAAGATAATTATTAGAAAAGCTGGCGATGTTATTCCTGAAGTTGTTAAATCTTTAAAAAATAAACGTACTGGTAGGGAGCAAGAATTTAAAATGCCAGAAGTTTGTCCGATATGTAATACTAGTTTAATTAAGTCGAAATCAGAAATTGATTTAATGTGCCCTAGTGATTTATGTCCTGCTCGTAATATAGAGTCTTTGATTCATTTTGCGAGTCGCAAAGCAATGAATTTAGAGGGTTTAGGTGAAAGAATAATCGAAGATTTTTATAATCTAGATATTATAAAAAACTTTGTTGATATTTATAAAATTGAAAATCAAAAAGAAGAATTAATCGAATTAGAAGGTTTTGGGGATAAAAGTATTCAAAATCTTTTAGACTCAATTGAAAGATCAAAACAAAACTCCCTAGAAAGACTATTATTTGGTTTAGGCATTAAAGGAATTGGCGAAAAAACAGCTAAAACACTTGCTAAAAAGTATCAAAATATTGATAAATTAATAGAAACATCACTATGTAAAGAGATAAATATTCCTGATATTGGACCAATTCTTATTCAAAATTTATATGACTATTTTATTTCTGCTGAAAACATAGAAATAATAAATAATTTAAAAAAATTAGGAGTTAATACAAGTTATATTGGTGGTAATATTAAAGAAAATGTCAACTTTTTAAATAAAAAAATTGTTGTAACTGGCAGTTTAAAAAATTATACCCGAGAAGAAATTCAAAAATTAATTGAACAAAATGGTGGTATTTGGACAACTACTGTATCTAAAAACACAGACATTGTGATAGTTGGAGAAAATGCCGGTTCTAAATACGAAAAAGCTGTTAAACTAAATATTCCTATCTGGAATGAAGAACTTTTTGAATCAAAATTAATTTAAAAAACAAAAAAAATATTAGAACATGATATAATGTCTAGAAATTTACGGCACATTTTAAGCAAGCTTAAAATGTGTTATAAATTTATTGTACCTAATTGCGGATATAGGGGAAAGTATCTTTTTTATTTTCTTCTTTTTATAAAAATGTGTATAATATAAATAACACATGAGCGAAAGTTTTGTTTCGTTTGATAGTTACATATACTACCGCTCATGTGTTTTTTTGTGAAGTGTTTAAATCAATTTTATTAAAAATCAGTAAAAATTTTTTTTACTGATTATAGATTTTGCGTCAGCGATTTGGTATAATGTTTTCAAACGGAAGCCGTTATGTGTGAAAAGGAGGAATTATTTTATGAATGAACATATTCAGATTGCGCTGTTTTTCCCAGAAAGAATTATTTATGACCCAACAAGAGTCGCAAATGCTTTTTTGGAAAAACTGCCGGAGTTAAAACAACCAATTATATTACCGTTTGATATAGGGCCAAACCAAGAGGGGAGCGGAATTCCTGTTGTGGTTTTCGATCAATCTTCGGATATTAAATTAACGTTAACTTTTAACAATTTTGTTTTGACTTTATTTAACGATAAAAGAAAAGAAAAAAAAGAAATAATAAAGAAAATTTTTAATGTAATTAATGTTTTTCAGTTAAATTTTTCTAGAATTGGCTATGTTAACAACACACTTATGCCTGAATCAGATGTTTTAAAATTTAAAAGTGATAAGTTTAAAGACCCAGAAATTATAAAGGCTGAAGAGTTTCAACTTGGTTGGTATAACAAAATCACGATTGATGAATTAACAGTAAATTTTTGGCAAAGGTTTAATACTAACAAGTCAATATCAAATAATGTATTTGTTAGTTATGATTTAAATACCTTAATTGAAAACATACATGAAGTTGATTATAAATTTGCAATTAACTTTATTAATAATGTAGACAATTGGTTAAGTAAATAATAATTCAAAAAATATTGGAGGTGATGGTATGTTTGAATTATGTTACAATCCAACTTATACTACCGATAGCGTTACCGAATTTGACCAAATAAATAATCAAATTACTATCTGTAATGCTCCTAAATACAAAAGTTTAGAGGTAATATCTTTGAGTATTTATAGAATGACTAAAAGACAAAATACTGAATATAATATAAAAGAAGTATTGACTAAGACCGAAGGGAATTTAGAAAATATGAAAAATGAATATTATACTAGCTATAAATCAATTATTATAGATGGTAAACCAGTATTTTTATTAAAAGATACAATTTTTCTTGTAGAACAAACAAACGATGGATATTATTTCACTAATAAAGATTTAAATATTATTTCTAGTGGTAAAAAATTTGAAGATGCTGAACAAAATATGTATGAAGAATTTTTAATTCAATGGGAGTTATATGCTGTTGAAAAAGATGAAAATTTAACAAAAAGAGCTCAAATTATTAAAAAACACCTCCTAGAAAGTGTGAAATTATAGTGGCAATAAAAACACAAAAAATATTTATTGATTATAAATGGAAAAAAGACAGGAATTGATACTCATACAAGCCACGGACATAAAGAAACGGATGATATAATGTTAAATACAATGGCAAAACAAATGAAGATTACTCGGTCTGAGTTTAATCTTTTTATAAAATGTACATTAAGTGAAGAAGATTATAAAAAACTGTTGATTGAAAGAATTGATTAGTTTAAAGATAAATATAAAAAAATTGTTTATCTTTTTTATTTTTGGGAAAAATTCTAAATTGAATTATAAATCTTAATATAGTATAATAAAATTACTTAAGGGAGCTAAATATATGAAAAAATTCAAAAAGTTTTATAAAAACAATCGAATCTTTGTAATTCTTATGGGAGTAGCAATATTTTGTATTGCTGTAATTGGAGTAGTTTTTGGTTATATTATTTTAACCCAAAATCAAGGTGATTTATATGGTAATAGATTAAATGGGATTGAGACTGTTAAAATAGAAAAAACGCGTCTTACTGAACTAGAAGATACTATTAAAGAAGATGAGAAAGTTGAAAAAGTAACAAGTAGAATTAAAGGTAAATTAATATATATCAATATTTATTTAATTGATGGTAAGCTTGATGATGCTAAAAACATAGCAATTAAAAGTTTAGAATTCTTTACCGAAGATGAAAAAGCTTTTTATGATATTTCTTATTCTATAAATAAAACAGGTAGTGAAGAAGAAGTACCGTTTACAGTAATGGGTTATAAAAAAAGTGATAATACTATTATCTCTTGGACAAACTATAGTGAGTAGGAGACTATGATGAAAAAGAAGAAAAGCAAAATAATTGCTATTATAATAATTTTAATCTTAATAATAATATCTCTAACTATCTTCTATAAGTTTTATTATGATGTTAATAAATTAAATATTCAAGAAAAACAGTGGCTTGATAATAATAAATCAACTGTTATTAATATTAATGTCCCTAATGATTTAAATGTATTTGGATATAAAGGGGTTGGAGTTTTTTTTGATTTTTTAGAAGATTTTGAAAAAAAACATTTGGTTTCTTTTAATGAAGTTCCAATAGATACATTAAATGATTCACTTGAACTTGGCTTTGTTGCTTCAAAAGATATTACTAGTAGTGATCTTCCAATTTACAAAGATCATTATATTTTAATTGGTAAGAATGAAGAAGTAATTACTGATTACAGTGATATTGCCGGAAGTACGATTGGAGTATCGGCTACTATTTTGACAAGAATTTCAAATATTTATTCAGATTCAATGGTTTATACAACTTATGAGACAAGAGAAGAATTAATAGAAGGTTTAAACAGTGATGCTGTAAAGTATTCAATTGTTCCTAAAACAGAGTATTTAGATGTAATTCTTGCCAATAATTATAAGATAATTTATCACTTTAGTGATTTAAATTTAAATTATTATTTAAGATTGGGTAGTGATGAAGTTTTAAATTCTATTTTGACTAAATACTATAATTTTTGGATTGAAAATGATTATGAAGAAATATATTACGATTATTTATATAATTTATATGTTGAAAAATTAGGATTAACTCAAGCCGAAACCGATACACTCACTAATAAAAATTATATTTATGGATTTGTTCCAAGTAGTCCTTATCAAACTCTAGCAAGTTCTAACTATGGAGGCATAGCGATGGCTTATTTAAATGACTTTAGTAAGTTTAGCGGAGTAGAGTTTACTTATAATAAATATAAAACACCAGAAAAGTTAGTAAAAGGCTTTAATGATAATAAACTAGATTTAATGTTTGTTGATACAAATATAGAAATAGGTAAAAATAATATATATACTAATTTGAATAATATATATTATATCATTAGCCCACTTGAAAAAGAATTATATTTAGCTGATATTAAAGAAGCCAGCTTTGAAAAAATAACTGTACTTGAAAACAGTAAACTATATAGTTATTTAAATACAATTCCTGAGGCTAACCTTGAAGTAGTTGCTAGTGAAAAAGAATTATTTAAAGCCGTAAAAAATAAAAAAACAATTGCAATAGATGCAAATACTTATAATTATTATGTTAATCAAGAAATAAAAGATTATAGCATAGTATATACCGGATTTACTAGTCAAAATTATAGCTTTGAGTATATTAATAATACTGATGCTTTCTATAAACTATTTAGTACATATGTTACAAGCTTAGATCAAAAAAGTTTAATAAATCAAGGATTAATTAGTTATAAATCAGCTGACTATAGTGGTAATATTATTGCTAATATTGCTAAATATACACTACTTGTAATTGGATTAGGAACAATTATTTTAACAACAATTCATTACACTAAAAATAAAATAATTTTAAACACGAAGATTAAAAAAGATGAGAAATTAAAGTTTGTAGATCTTCTTACTTCTTTAAAGAATCGTAATTATTTAAATGAAAAGAAAAATGTTTGGAATCAAAATACTATTTATCCACAAGGAATTATTGTAATTGATTTAAATAAAGTTAAGTTTTTAAATGATACTTATGGGCCTGATGAGGGCGATAAGCAAATTAAAGCCGCAGCTAATATATTAATTAAGACTCAACTTGATAATTCTGAAATAATGAGGACTGACGGTAATGAGTTTATGATTTACTTAGTTGGTTACAGTGAAAAACAAGTTTTAAATTATATGAAAAAACTAGTAAGAGAGTTTAAACATTTACCACATGAACATGGTGCTGCATTTGGTTTTAGCATGATTGTGGATGATTTAAAGTTAATTGATGATGCTCTTGCTGAGGCAACAATTCAAATGCGTGAAAACAAAGAAAACCTTGGGGTTAAAAATGAAGCAAAAGAAAAATAAAGCCTATTTAAAAAGTAAAAAATTCTTTTTAAATGTCTGGAATATCATGGGGAAACCAGAAATGGCTGTTTTACCTGGTCAACTAGCATTCTTTGTTATTCTTTCACTTGTGCCAATTATTACTTTAATTGGTTATGGAGCAAGCTTCTTTAATATATCGGTGGATTCAGTAATGAATTTATTAGAAGCAAATTTTAATAAAAGTATTATTGAGTTAATCGAGCCGATAATTAGTGGTAATCCAATTGATTTAAAATTATTAATAATGTTTGGAGTTATGTTTTATGTAGCATCTAATGGGGCAGATTCAATTATTGTAGCTAGTAATGAAATTTATAATATTAAACAAACCTCTTGGATAAGAAGAAGATTTAAAGCCGTTTTACTTACTTTTGTAATCGTTATTTTAATCCTATTTGTGATGTTATTTCCAGCTTTTGGTTCTAAAATTATGGATGCAATTGACTATTTTAATATTAAGTCTACAATTGCAAGTGTTTTAGAAGTTGTGCAAGGACCAATATCATGGTTGATAATTTTTACGTTTTTAAAAATTATTTATACCATATCACCAGATAAACCAGTTCCTACTTCTGGAGTAAATATTGGGGCAATATTTTCAACATTTGGCTGGGTAATTGCCACATATGTCTATAGTTACTGGATAAACAACTTTGCTAGTTATGATATCTTCTATGCAGGATTGTCTAATATAGCTGTTTTAATGTTATGGATATATATATTAAGCTATATATTTGTAGTTGGCATGAGTTTAAATCATATAGCTTTAGAATCAGAAATGGAAATAACAGGTAGCTTAAATTAATAAAAATGACACAGTATAAAAATATGCACACGAGTATTACTTAGTGCATGATTACTGTTTTCGATACAATCCTACTTTAATATAATATAGGACTATTGAGAAGTAATATTTCGGCTCTCCAATTTTAGTGGAGAGCTTTTTTTACTTAATACCAACTTCCATAAAGTTAATTTTAGGATTATATTGATAAGTATTTAAAAATGATATATTATATGTAATTGAAAGGATTTTAAAAGGAGTTTATAAAAAATGAAGAAAAAAGTACTTATTGGTAATTGTTTTATTTGTGGTAAAACTTTTACTAAAACAACAATGAAAAACCATATTTATAAAGAACATAATTCAGGTGATGAAAAATGTTATTTAATAAAAGCAGAAGGTTATTATAATAAAAGTTATTGGTTATATTCTAGTATATCAATACATGCTAATTTAACAGAAGTGGATGATTTTCTAAGAGACATTTGGTGTGAATGTTGCCAGCATTTAAGTGCATTTACAATAAATAATCAAGAAATTAGTAAAAAAACTAAAATTGTTATGTTTTCTCTTGGTGAAAAGGTAGAATATCATTATGATTTTGGCTCGACAACAAAAATAATTCTTACAGTAATTGATGAAATATTTAGACTAAGACAAAGGGAAAAGATATGTTTAATTGGGCGAAATGTGCCAGAAGAATTTTTATGTAATCATTGTGGTAAACCAGCTGTCTATTGTGATTGCTTTGGAGATGCATTTTTTTGTGAAGAGTGCAAGATTAAGTGTAATGATGAAGTATATCTATTACCAATTACTAATTCACCACGATGTGGTGTTTGTGGATACTCTGGTGATTATGATAAATGGGATTTTAAACAAAAGTCATTTAATAGCAAAGAATTATAGTTTTTTTAAGAAGCAATTTTATTGCTTCTTTTTAACTCTTGTGATAAAATACTTGCTAGGTGGTTAAAAGATGAAAAAGATGAAAAACAAAAAATTAAAAAGCCGTGCAAGCGAGGATACTAAAGAAATAAAAACTTTAATTATAATTACTTTAATTATAATTGTGGTTTCACTTGGATTATATTTTTTATCTGATTCGCTAAATAATAAGAAAAATAAAGATGATATAACCGAGGCTGTCATTAATTATAAAGAAATAACAATCGGAACAATATTTACTAGACCATATAAGGAATATTATATTTTTGCTTATAAAAACGATGATGATAATGCTTATACGTTTGATAATCTTTTAGCAACATACGAAGCAAAAGAAAATCATCAAAAGATTTATTATGTTGACTTAGCAAAAAAGTTTAATAACTTCGTATTAAGTGAAGAAGCAAATAAAAAACCAACTAAATCATCAGAAGTAAAGATTAAAGATTATGCTTTAATATTAATTAAAGATGGTAAAGTATCTAAATATTATGAAAAAATAAGTGAAATTGAAAAGGTGTTAAGTTAATGCCTTTTTTCATTCAAATCTAAACAAAATTTTATAAATTCATCTAAATTGGTATCATGACATAGTATTAGTTTATTCATGAAATTTTCTAAATCAATATGATTATAATGTTTATATTTTTCATCACTGGGGAATATTTTTACATAATCTTTTTTCTTTTCACATTTAATCCCTGCACTTTCTAAAACAGGTTCTAGTTTTGGCGAATTGGCATATATATTCATATGCCCAGTGATTTAAAAACATCGTTTTATTTAAATAAGATTCTTTTTATTCTAGAGTGCAGTCATCTGTATCCATAATAATAAATATTTTAAAACTGTTAACGATTTTCATTTATCAATTTCTACATCCGGATATTTTTGTAAAAAACTTTTTTGATTTTTAAATACAGCGTTATTTAAGATGTTCATAACACTTGTAATTTGAATGCTGCATTCACCTTTCTTTTTACTAACAACATCGATTTTTAGTCTTAATCTTGATCTAATAAAGTTAAATATTTGAAGTTCTGATTTTCCGTGAACAAAAACAATAGCTTTTAAATAATTTAATTTAATTCTCATAAAACCTCTATTCTAATCTAAACTGTCTATTAGTTCATTAAAATCTATATTGCTTGCAAAAGGAATACCTCCATACATTCCCTTTAAATATTGATTTCTGACATTTAAATTATTTTGAATTCTTCCTTTAAAATCAGTGATTGGCAGTAATAATTTATTACCCAAGTTATCAATATTAAAAACATAGATAGAATTTTTAGGAATATCTGTTTCTAAAAGTAAAGTGTTATGAGTAGTAATAATTAATTGCCCTTTAATACAATTTTTAATGCTATTTAAAATCTGTTCTACCAAGATATCGTGAATGCCAAAATCTAGTTCATCAATAATAACAGTTTGCCCTGCACATGCAACAAGTAAACAAGGAAAAATTTTTAAAATGTTTTGAGTACCGGTTGATTCCAATTCAAAATTAATATCAATTAAATTATCATAAATTAATTTTTTAAAATATAATTTATATTTTATTTTATTTTCTTCATACTCTCTTTGATAATATACTCCTTTAATATCTGAGTATAAATTTGTGAAAAATTCATTTAATAGTGATTCGGCTTGGTTAAGATCTTTTTCTTGTTTAATAGTGATTTCCCCTTCTTCAAGGTTAGTAAGATATTTTAAACCAGTTGTTTCAAACCTTTTTTTATTTCCAATTTTGGCGATTGTACATATTTCCTGAATATAAGTTAAAAAATTAAATAAAGATTCTGAAGTTCTTTCTTTAACATAATCTTTTTTCTTATCTTCTATTTCAAAAGATAGTATTGAAAGAAAAGAATGTTTTCCCCAATATTTTTCTAAAATAAGATAAAATTCTGAAAAGAAATTCTTGTCAGTAAATAAATTATCATTAATTGTTATTTTATTACCTTTAGATAGTTTAAAACAAAAAGTTTTATTTGTATTAATGGCATAGTCTAAACTTTCATTTACTATTTCATTATCGTTCATTTCAATTTTATAAACGGCATCTTTATTATTAATTTTAAAGCCAAATTCTAAGACCATATTTTCTTTTGAATCAATAGTCTTATAATTAGCTATAATTTCTTCTATGCCCTTATAGCTTTCTTTTAGGTATTTAAAATAATCGTTTATATGCTTTGAAATATGATTATCATCAGAATTATTAAATTGTTTCATTATATCTTTTAGCATTTCACTAGATGACATTGTGCGAGTTGTTTCGTAAAGCGTATAAAATGCAGTAGCAAAATTAGATTTTCCAGCTCCGTTTTCACCATAGATTAATATTAAATCTTTAGGACGGTTTCTTGTTCTCATAAAATCTACTTCTAAATTAGTTAGTGATTTATAATTTTTTAATTTTATATATTTAATCATAAAATAACCTCTTCCCTACTTATAGTATATCACTTTTTAATAAAATGTATACATATTTATAGATATATTTATCAAAACCGTTACGTTTTGTAACATTTTTCAAAGAAATAAGTTTAGACAGAAAGCTGAGACTTTGTTAAATTGCCTATGTAATGTGTTTGGTATTCTGTTAAGTTAATGCCTTTTTTCTATTTGTTATATTTTAATTTTTCAAAATATGATATTATTAGATAGAGATGATAAAAATGAAGAAAACAAAGCCAACATTTGAATTGTGGGAAGTTATTATAATTGCATTAATAACTTCAGTAGTGATGAGTGCAACAACTGGGTATGCTCTTTTTACAAATAATAAAGTTAAATCTTGTTCAGCAGTTACTAATAACGAAAACTTAGGAGAGTTTATTAGTACATATAATTCTATAATTACTGAATATTACAAAGAAGTAGACGAAAAAGGTTTAGTAAATGCGGCAATTAATGGAATGGTTAATTATTTAGATGATCCTTATACAACATATTTAGACGAAAATAGTAAAGATTTACTTTTAGAATCTTTAAAGGGTGAATATGAAGGTATTGGTGTAGAGATAACCAAAAGAGAAAATGGAAACATTGAAGTTGTTTCAGTTTTTGAAGATACTCCAGCCTTTGAAGCTGGCTTAATGGTTGGCGATATTATCAAGAGTATAAATAATGTTGATGTCACAGAAAAAACTGCAGAAGAAGCAGTTGCAATTATTAAAGATAATAAAAACGTAACCGTTGTAGTCTTGCGAGGAGAAATTGAGTTATCTTTTAATCTTGAAAAAAAGACATTATATATTCCGGTAATAACTGCTAATATTTATGAAAAAAATGAGCAAAAAGTTGGCTATATTAGAATAACCAGATTCTCTGATACAGTTGGAAAGCAGTTTGCTCTAAAACTAAAGCATCTTGAAGAAGATGGTATAACTAGTTTAATAATTGATGTTCGTAATAATACTGGTGGATATTTAAAAGGAAGCACTGATATTGCCTCAATCTTTTTAGAAGAGGGTAAAGTAATTTACTCACTTCAAAGTAATTTAGATACTAAAAATTATAAAGATGAAACTAAAGAACAAAAAGATTATAAAGTAGGAATTTTAATTAATAAATCATCAGCATCTGCATCAGAAGTACTAGCTGCAGCTTTAAAATATAGCTATGGAGCAACCCTAATAGGTACGACTACTTATGGTAAAGGATTAGTTCAACAAACTTCAAATATTAATGATAAATCAATGATTAAATATACAACTGCAAAATGGCTAACCCCAGCTGGAGATTGTATTGATGGAGTAGGACTAGCTCCTGATATTAATGTAGAGCTTACTTTAGAAGAAGGCGAAATATTGACTGATGAAAATGATATTCAGTTAGAAAGAGCTATAGAAAATATAACGCAAGTAAATTAAAAATGGTTATTCCAACCAAAAAAAGGAAAATAAATTTAATGTATTAATTATCCAAAATATGTTATTATAATTAATACATTGGGGTGATAAGAATGAATTTAGAAGCAATTTTTAAAGATATTATTGAAAAGTCTAATATAGATACTATCAAAATAGCTAATCTTGTTATTGATTATTGTAATAATAATAAAATAGATATAACTAATTTAAAATTACTTAAATTACTTTACTTTATTAATATCGAAAATTTAAATAAAACAAATGGTAAACCTATTTTTAAAGAGGAATTTTTAGCATGGCGTCATGGGCCTGTACTTTTATCTGTATATGATTATTTTAAATTTGGTATTATTTATCCAAATATAAATGAAGTGGAAAAGATAAAACTAAGTTTTAATCAACAAATATTATCGACGATTGATGAGGTATTAAAAAAACTTGCTAAAGTAGAAGTTTGGAAATTAGTTGAAAAATCACATGAAGATAATAGTCCTTGGTATAAAGTATATCACGCAAATAAAGATGAACATGGAATATGCGAGGCTCCTATAAGTCATAGTGACATTTTTAATTATTATAAAGATATATGAAAAAATATCCAATTATAAATATGGATCCAAAAGGTGATTTACCAGAAAATTTAGGGACTAAGAAAAAATCTTTTGAAAATGTAAATGGCAAGAGAGCGCTTGTTAAAATGAATGTTTACAAAGAAATGCCAGATGGAAGTTTTAATGTAGAAGATGAAAGAAATTCGCATAATGTTTCCGAAAAATTTTTTTCTGAAATAGCTTTATTTCTTGGATTTAATTGTGTACACATAGACTTTGTGATAGATTCGAATTCCTTTAACTGGCTATCAAGTTATGATTTTAACAAAGCAGGAGTAAATACGTTCTCTGGTAAAGCGTTGTATACGATTCACAAACCTGAGATTATAAAAAGAGATTCAAAACACGGTATTGATAATGATTATCATTATGAAGATATCTTAAATATTCTTTATCATTATAGTTCCAATAGTTATAAATTAATTAGAAATTTTAATAAAATGATGATTATGGATGCTCTAACAGGAGAAAGTGATCGACATTATGAAAATTGGGGTATTGCTAAAGAAAACAACGAGTATTTATTATTACCGATGTATGATAATTCAGCATGTTTATTACATTCTGCTCGGAATGAACAATCTCTACAAAACATAAAACGAAAAGATTTTGAAAATTATTGTAGAAAATCTATTTCTAAAATAATGATAAATAATAAAAAAACGACTCATTTTGACTTTTTAAGATTATTATTAAGTAGTTTTGAAAGTCAAGAAAGACAATATTTAATTAGTGATATAACGCATTTAACTAAATTAACTAATGAAGTAATTCATGATATAGTAAATAAAGTTCCTGATATTTTTTGTACTAAAGAGCATAAAAAAAATATAATAAAATATATAATAATAAGAAGAGATTATATATTAAATATTGTGGAGGAAATATGAATAAATTGATTTTAATATGGCATAATGAAGGTTCTAATACAAACGTAATTGGAGAGTTAATAAAAGAACAAGATTATTATACTTTTAAATATACTAATTTCGAACTAAATGATTTACAACTTTTTTCAGAAAAAGGATTGTTTCCTGGCTTTTTTGATATTAATACTTTTTATAAAAGTAAATTTCTTTTTCAGAATATAAAAGATAGACTACCTCAGGAAAATAGAGTTGATTATTATAATTTATTAGAGCAATATAATATAAAAAATCCAAAAGATGAATTTGAAGTTTTAACAAAAACTGAAGGTAAAATAAATTCTGATAACTTCAAGTTTGTAACTCAAGAAAAACTATTTGAGTTACAAAAAAATCAATAAAGTATAAACTTTATAACTAAAACTGATAAAATTATTGTCTTTTCACTAGTGAAAAGACTTTTTAAGTGTTAGAATATAATTATGAGAGGTATATTATGATTAAGGAATTTAAAGAATTTATTTCTAAGGGAAATGTTTTAGATTTAGCAGTTGGTGTTATTATTGGGGCTGCGTTTAGTAAAATTGTTTCATCTCTTGTTGCTGATATAATAATGCCGTTCTTTGGAGTTATAACAGGTGGAATCGACTTTACTAGTTATTCTATTACTTGGAAAGAAGCTAATATAAATTATGGGATGTTTCTTCAAAATATAATAGATTTCTTAATTGTTGCATTCTGTATTTTTATGTTTATAAAAATAATTAATAAATTTCGTAAAACTGAAGAAGATATAAAAGAAGAAGTTAAGTCTGAAGAAGTTATTCTTTTAACAGAAATAAGAGATAGTCTAAAAAAAAATAATAAAAAATAATATATATTTGGGGGAATTATGGAAATATTAGAATTTAAACATTTGAATTTAAAAATAAGGTTAGAACCTTTTATTAATATTATAGGAAGTGTTTCATCTGGTAAAACAACTCTTTTAAAAATGTTGATTAATAAAGTTCCAAGTAATAGTGTTTATATTGATAATAAGCCATTATCATCATATACTACTGATTTTAAAAAGAAGAATCTAGCTGCTTGCTTAAATGATCTAAAATTTAATACTGAATATGTAAATGAAGAACTTTTATTTTATCAAAAAATCTTAAATGTTGAAGTGAGTACTGCTTATGATAACATTAAAGCTTTTGATATTTTTTTTAAATTAAGTGAGATTCTTGAGACAAAGATAGAATATTTAACAATAAGTGAAAAAGCATTAATAAAAATATTATCGTTACTTATCTTAAATCCGCGGATTTTAGGTATAGATACACTACTTTCATATTTACCATTAGAGATGAAGTTAAAAATTATAAAATACGCTAAAAACAATAATATCAGCATTATAAATATAACCTCAACGTCTGAAGAATTATTATTAGGTAGTGATATAATAGTTTTAGATGATTATCAAGTTAAAGAATATGATACTACTAAGAAAATATTGGAAAAAGAAAAACTTTTATTAGAAATAGGTTTTGAACTTCCTTTTGTAATTTCTCTTAGTAGTGGTTTAAATTATTATAATTTATTAAATAAAAAATATTATAGTAATAAAACCTTAGTGAGGGCTATATGGAAGTAATGTTTGTTAGAAAAATAGAAAATAATTATTTTAAAAATAAAAATATAATTGGGCTTATAGGTGAATATTCTGATTTATTATCATTGGTAAACAAACCAGATAAAATAAACACAAATTTTAACCAAACAGTTAAAAAGTGTCTAGGTAAAGAAACATATTTAATTGAAAACTTTTCTTTAAATAAAGATATAGTAAATAAAAAAATTAAAAATTTATCTCAAACAGAGTTAAAAATATTAACTTTAATAAAAACAATTGAGATAAATCCTGAATTAATTATTTTAAAAAATTTTGAAATAGGTATTAATGAAAAATATTTAAATACAATAGTTAAGTTTTTAAAAAATATTAATATTGAAAGAAAAATTAAAATAGTTGTTTTAAGTAATAATCCACTGTTTTTAAATAAAATAACTAAAACAATAATTATTATGAAAAATAATATTATTAAATATCAAGGAGAAATAATACCCGCTATTGCTAGTGGATTATTACCTAAGCCTGAAATTATTAAGTTTATTGATTTAGCTAATAAAAAAGGTGCTGGTCTTGATTATACATTAGATGGTAAAGAATTGTTAAAAGATATATATAGGAGTGTTTATTAATGATGCGGTTTTTAGCTGGTGTAAGATATGATGGAAGTAAATATTATGGATTTCAAAAATTAAAAGATAAAAAAACAGTTCAAGGAGAACTAGAAAAAGCAATAAGTAAAATTAATAAAAAGCCAACCTCTATAAAAGGTGCGGGAAGAACTGATCGAGGAGTTCATGCTTATAAACAGATTATTCATTTTGATTTAGATATTGATATTAGTCCTAAATCACTTACTAAAGCAATTAATTCTATTATTGATAAAGGAATATTTGTTAATTACTGCCAGGTTGTTAACAATAATTTTCATTCAAGATTTAAAGTTAAAAGAAAAACATATGAATATAGATTAAATATTGGCCCATTTGATCCATTAATCGATGATTATATTTATAATTATAATCACTCTCTAAATATTAATAAAATGAAACAGGGAGCTAAATATTTATTGGGTTATCATTCTTTTGAAGCTTATGTTTGTGGCAAAAGAAATCATTATAATACAGCTTTATTTTCAATAAAAATAAAAAAGAAAAATAATATTTTAATTATAACTTTTGAAGGACAAAGTTTTTACCAATATATGGTTAGGAATTTAGTTGGAGCCTTAATTATGGTAGGGGAAGAAAAAATAAAACCAATAGCTTTAAAAGAAATGTTAATTAAAAGACAGAATATTTATCATTATAGTAATGCTCCAGCAGAGGGATTATATTTAATTGATATAGAGTATTAAGAGCATTTTGACAGCATTTTAACAGCAGATTGAGAGCAGATTGAGACCAGATTGAGAGCAGATTGAGAGCAGATTGAGAGCAGATTGAGAGCAGATTGAGAGCGAAATAACTACTAAATTGTAATCAAATTAAAAACGTCAAAATGCAGATAAAAAGGGCAGTTGAGAGCATTTTGAGAACATTTCGAAAGCATTTTGAGAGCAGAATGAGAGCGGATTGAGAGCAGAAATTGAATTAAACACCAGAGTTTGTAATCATCATCTTGCACTTTTTTATTGAGTTTGCGAATCCTCTAAGACCCAAGCATAAACATCACTAGAATGATCAAAGCGAATTTTGTTTTCTTTTTTTAATTCACTAATTAAGTATCTAATTCTATTAATTTTCCCTTTTTCATCGAGATAATTTGGTAGTTTTTTATCTAAAAAATCAAAAATATCTTCTCTTCTAGCGGATTTAAATTCTTTTATAAATGCCAAAATCAAATTTTTATAATAATCATTATCTAAACCTTTATTTTGAATATATTTAGCTTTTTCATCAGTAATTTTAGCCAATGTAGAACAAATATAAATGTTTGGATACCTTCCTTCTATTAATTTATCTTTTTTTAAGTAATCAGACTGTTCTTTTGTTATAAAGTGTTTTTTTTGAACCTTGTCTAATAATATAACTTGTGATATATTTAATTCTGTTTTTTCAAACAAAATTTTGGTGTACTTTTCATCTAAAATTTTACCGTAAAGAGTTACACTGACTCTTTTTCCATCTGTCAAATCATAGTCTGGCAGAGGAAAAAACTTTTCTTTTTGGATATTGTATATTCTTTTAATACCACTACCAACGGTATCAATCATGTTTAAATTAACCATAGCGTTTGCTAAAAATTGATTTCTATAATACGGTGAAGAGAACCCGTCTTTTAATACGTTTTCAACATTTATTGGAATAAATTGTCCTTCATTTGTAATTGTTATTTTATCTTTATATTCTATTATATTAATGATCCCTTGTAATCTATAGTTTTGATGAACGATACAGTTATTTAAAAGCTCTCTTAAAATATAATTATCATATTGATCAACCTCATTAGGAAATAATGTTATTTTATTAACCATATACCTATATCTTAAATTTCTAATCTTATCTTTTGCTTTTTCCACATTAATTATAAAAGGAATTCCGAAGTGCTCATAATCTACAACATTATTTTCATCATAAAGCTTCCAAGTAATTTTTGGCTGATAATCTTCAATTAAATGATCATCATCGTATTTACCTAGGAGCAACATTGCAGCTTTAGTTATTTTACCGTCAATAGTAATTTTTGCCTTATTCAAAAATTCTGTATCACTTAATTTGTCAATGTCATTTGCTATAGCTTTGCCATCATATTTTATTTTGAATTGATCTCTAGCTTTTAATATAGCATCTTTATCTAAATTATTAATAGAAGCGCTTTCTATAATTTGTCTTGACCAATCATAATTAATAATAGACCTTATTTGTTCTATTTTATTATGCTCTAGTGGGACTAATGATTCTCCAGTTCTTCCATATGGAAAACCTTTCCAATTCATCGGAATACCAGAAGTTGCTGGTACTTGAAACATTATTACTCGCTTTTCATTAGCATTTAAAAGGTATATTTCGATAAAACTAGCATTATCGGTAGTATTGTCTGCTATTTGTTTTTTAACTCTATTAAAGTTATTGTCGTAATTATAATTAGTTCCACGTATTTCATGAGTTTTATCATCAATTCCGAAAATAATCCAGCCATATTGTTTGTTTTTTAATGTTGCTTCATTACTTATTGCTGAAAAATATTTTCCTAGTTTATCAATATCAAACTCATTTTTTGCTCTTTTAAATTCAACGCATTCATCTTCGAAGCCAATTAATAAGCTATTCAAAGTTCTATTTAATTCTTCATTGTTTTTATACATGTTATCACCTAACTCCATTGTACCAAAACTCACTTATTATGTCATATTTTTTTGACTTTTAATTGCTATATTGAACAATTACTTACCAAAATTCATATTATATATAATTGAATGTTCAATTATATAGGGGGAGTTATGTTTGAAAATTTATTAAAAGATGCTAGAAATATTCAAATAAAAGATCCAGCGGCTAAAAACATTTTATATGTAATTTTTTTATATCCTGGATTTCATATTCTTATTTGGCATAAACTAGCCCATTTCTTTTATAAAGTCCATTTATATTTCTTAGCCAGATTATTATCTCAATTAGCCAGATTATTAACTGGAATTGAAATACACCCAGGAGCTAAGATTGGCAAAAGATTATTTATTGATCATGGAATGGGAGTAGTTATAGGAGAAACTGCTGAAGTAGGGGATGACTGCACTATATATCATAATGTCACTTTAGGTGGGACTGGTAAAGATAAAAACAAAAGGCACTCAACCCTTGGCAATAATGTTATGGTAGGAGCTGGTGCTAAAGTACTTGGGCCAATTCTTATTGGTAACAATGTTAAAATAGGTGCTAATGCAGTTGTGTTAAAAGAAGTAAAAGATAATACTACTGTAGTAGGAATACCAGCTAAAGAGGTTGTAAGACGTTGAATCAACGTCTTATTAAATTATATAATTATGCTAGATTCTAATTGAAAAGAGAGTCAAATAAAATAGTCAACTATTTGTATTATCACATTTTTTTAATATTTTTATCGCTTTATGATGTATAATAATACTTAAGGGAGTGATCTCATGGAGTGGACTGTTAATGGTCACCATATTTTACTGATAATAGGAGTTACGTTTTTTGCGAGTCTTTTATTAGTGCCAATTATAAAAAAAATTGCTCTGCATGTCGGAGCAGTAGATATACCTAATGAAAGAAAAGTGCATACAAAAATTATACCAAGACTGGGTGGACTTGCAATATTTCTTGCTTTTCTAATAGGTTATATATTTTTTGCTAAAAATAATGCTCAAATGCTCTCTATTTTAATAGGAAGTTTCTTAATAATAATTCTTGGAATATTTGATGATATCAAATCAATTAAGGCAAGATATAAGTTAATTATTCAAATTCTTGCTGCTTCAGTAGTGGTATTTTATGGTAATATTTCTTTAACAGAAATTAGTGCTTTTGGAATTAGCTTAAGTTTTGGATCTTGGAGTTATCCTTTAACAATAATTTTTATCACCGCAATTATAAATGCGATTAATTTCATTGATGGTTTAGACGGTCTTGCAGCAGGTGTTAGTTCAATCTATTTTGCGACAATAGCAACAATTGCATTTATTTTAAATCGGATCGGCGGGCTTGATACTATATTATGTTTATTAATGTTAGGATCAACATTAGGTTTTTTAGTTTATAATTTTCATCCAGCTTCAATATTTATGGGAGATACTGGTAGTATGTTTTTAGGTTTTATGATTGCAGTTATTGCACTTCTTGGTTATAAAGCTGCAACTGTTACTTCTTTAATAGTACCTATTTTAGTGTTGTTTTTACCAATAATAGATACCTTTTTCGCTATTTTTAGAAGGATTATTAAAGGAGAAAATATTGGTAAACCAGATAAGGAACATATTCATCATCAATTACTTAAGCTAAATAAATCAACTAAGAAAACAGTATTCATTATGTATGGAATCAGTTTATTATGTGCTTTAATTTCAATTTTTTATGCTCTGGGTGATAATAATAAGGCGATTCTTTTATATATAGGACTATTACTTGTAGTAGCGTTTTTAATATTTAAAACCGATATATTATTTAAACAAAAATAGTAAATTAAAATTATTTTCTTTTTTGCTTTATAGTTTACAAAAAAAGATAATTATAATGAAAAAGCAATCAAAAAATGATATTATATAGATGGTGAGAAGAATA
>Ga0172377_10001753_pt1 | contig 22096 bp, 24 predicted proteins | sample Pumphouse3metaG_FD_119749 | JGI IMG/M metagenome (GOLD analysis project Ga0172377, IMG submission 119749) | Leachate microbial communities from a municipal landfill in Southern Ontario, Canada - Pumphouse #3 metaG | ecosystem: Engineered > Solid waste > Landfill > Unclassified | place: Canada...
ACTATACCAAAAAAATACTATAAGTCAAATACGAGTATCTTTTAATTAATTTCTAAAAGTTCTATTTCAAATATCAAAATAGAATCAGGAGGAATTATATCCCCCGCTCCCTGCTTTCCGTAAGCAAGCTCGGGAGAAATAGTTAATCTCCTTTTTTCTCCTTTTTTCATTCCCAAAACACCCATTTCCCATCCTTGAATCACTCTGCCTTGCCCGAGAACAAAAGAAAATGGCTGATTCCTGTCAACACTTGAATCGAACTTTTTTCCATCAAGAAGAGTTCCGGTATAATGCAAAGTCAAATAGTTTCCTTTCTCGGCTAATTTTCCTTCGCCCTCAGTTAAGATTTCTGCCTTTAACTGCCCCTTTTTGCAAACTCCTCGCGAAAAATCCCATTCTTCGCACATAGATCCGTCTTCAAACAGGCAAAACCCTATTTGGCCGGAAGGAAAATCTTTAATTTCAACTGTCCCTCCTTGCTTCTTGCAATATACTGAAGCAGGATTTGCTAAAGTGGTATTTTCTTCTTCCGTTTCAAGCAGAGTATCTCCTTTTTCTTTACTGACCAGATAAGCAAAGAAAAAAACAACTAAAACTGCAACTGCAATTATGATGATTAATAACATTTTTTTATTCATACTTTTATTTTTTATTCAATAAATATTTTAATATATTTATTTTAATTTTACAAAGGAAATTCCGACAAATAACTTGGAACGATAATCTCACTTTTTATTTTTTCTCTTAAAAAATTAGCAAATTCATTTGACGCTTCTTCTTCTCCGTGAATTATGAATATTTTTTGAGGTTTTTCCTTAAAATTATCGATCCATTTAAAAAGATCGCTTTTGTCGGCATGGGCAGAAAATCCTTCAATATTTTCAATATTTGCTTTTACAGAATATTGTTTTCCCAATATTCTGACGTTTTTTTCTTTTTCTACTATTTCCCTGCCCAGCGTCCCTTTCGCCTGATATCCTACAAAAACAATACTTGATTCTTTTCTTGTTATATTTGATATAAGGTGATGTTTAATTCTTCCTCCGGTACACATTCCTGAACCTGCCATTATTATGGCAGAACCTTCCATATTATTAATACTTATTGATTGCTCTCTTGTTTTTGTTAATTTAAGAAGGGGAAAATCAAAAGGCGAATCCCCCTTTTCTATAAGAGAACGGGTATTCTCATCAAAATACTGCAGGTATTTTTTAAAAACTTCCGTCACGTTTATCGCCATAGGACTATCTACAAAAACAGGAAGAGAAGGAATAACGCCCTCTTTGAAAAACTTGTTCATATAGTATAATATTTCCTGAGCTCTCTCTAGAGCAAATACCGGTATGACTATATTTCCTCCTTCTTTTGCCGTCCTTCTTATTATCTTCGCAAGTTTGTCTCCTTCTATATCTTCACTCTTATGCTCTCTGTTGCCGTAAGTTGATTCCATAAAAACAATGTCCGCTTTCTCAAATAAAGTCGGATCGTTTAAAATCGGCTTGTTCCATCTTCCTATATCTCCGGAAAATATTATTGTTTTTGTCTTTCCGTTTGACTGCACCTTTAGCTCAATCATTGCGGCGCCAAGTATATGGCCCGCGTCATAAAAAGAAGCGGTAACTTCATTTGTTACCTCAAATACGGTTTTATACGGATAACCTCTAAGGAGAGGAAAAACCTGTTTGGCGTCCTCTATTGTATACAAAGGAATTTCCGGATGCGGGCCTTTCCTTCCTTCCTTTTTATGCCTGGACTTTTTTTTAAAAGCGTCTTCTTCTTGTATTTTTCCCGAATCAAGAAGAATTATTTTTACTATTTCAAGCGTCGGTTCCGTGCAAAATATTTTTCCCTTAAAGCCGTCTTTTACAATTTTAGGCAGATACCCGCAATGGTCCAGATGGCCATGGGTTAAAATTATAGCATCAATAGAACTTGGAGAAACAGGAAAATCATCCCAATTTCTGCTTTTAAATTCCCTTTCTTGATAAAGGCCGCAATCTATTAAAATTCTTTTATTTGAAACCTCAAGCAAGAATTTTGAACCCGTAACATTTTTCGCGGCTCCTAAAAACTTAATATTCATTATTTTCTTTTTTTTATTTTATAAACTTCGTCGTTTTTAAAAAATTGAAAAGGAAACTTTATTCCAACTGTCTGTCCCTTTTTTGCAAATTTGACTTTTTTATTCTCTATTTCCATATCAGTAATTTTTATTTTCCCAACTCCCGACTTCTTGCCAATTACAATAATCTCCTCTCCGTTTTTAAGATTATTTGACAGTTTAACCGCTCCAACTTTTACCTTGGGATATAAATGAACGATTTTTCCCAAAAATTCCTTGTAAGTGTCACTTGCCGAATTTTCAATTTCCGAAAAATCTTTGGGAGTTGGCTTTCCAAGGTAAAAACCAGAAGAAAATCCTCTGTTATAAACAGATGTTAGCTCTTTCATTAACTTTTGAACTTCATTTTTACTCAAATCATTATCTAGCGCTTTTCTATAAACCTTAACTACAGAATCAACATATCTGCTATCCCTGTTTCTTCCTTCTATTTTAAAAGATTTGATTTTTATCTTTTTTAATTCTTCAATAAAAGGAAGAGCGCAGAGGTCTTTTGCCGACATTACTCTGCTGTTTTCAAGCTTTAGCTCGTTGCCATATTTTTCGTCTTTAATAACATAAGATCTTCTGCAGGGATGAAAACACTCTCCCCTATTTGCTGATTTATTAAATAGAAACTGGCTCATAAAGCATCTTCCGGAAATAGAAACGCACATTGCCCCATGGATAAAAACCTCTATTTCAAGCCCTTTTATCTTGCTTATCTCTTTTATTTGCTTTAAATCTAACTCTCTGGCAAGGACAATTCTCTTTGCTCCCAGTTTTTGATAAAACTTTGCCGTTTCTTTATTGGCAACGCTTGCCTGGGTTGAAATAAAAAAAGGGACTTTGTATTTCTTGCATAAATTTATTACGGCAAAATCCCAGCAAATTACAGCATCCACCTTGTCTTTTATCTTCTTTATCAAATTCTCCAGCTTTTTTATCTCAGAATCGTAAACAATAGTATTTAAAGTTACGTAAACTTTCGGCTTTTGGGGATACAAATTGCATATTTTCTTTATCTTTGTAAGGTCAGAAACCTTAAAATTATTTTTTCCAAAACGCATTGAAAAATCATTCAAGCCAAGATAAACAGCATCTGCTTTTGCCTTGCAAGCGGCAACAAGAGATGAAAAATCGCCAACTGGAGCCATTAGTTCAAATTTATTCTTTTTCATTTATTCTTTTTTTATAATGATTAGGCATTAGCATTTCTATAATAATCAGAAATAATCTTATTAGACATTTCTACAAGATCATCATAGCCAGTCCAAGCTCTTTTGTCTTTAACCATATTCATCACACACTTGTCATCAAAGCCCAATAATTGCCCTTCTGAAGCCGAAGTATCAGCCTGTCCAATACCATATTTCCTTTGAAATTCATGAATTGCTAAAGTGGGGTCTCCGTTATAATAAACTATATGTTTTGGTTTTTGCTCCGGGTGCTTTTCAAAATAACGCTCCCAATATTCTTTCGCTGTTATGGTATTTCTTGCCTTTTCCCAATTTGCATTTGCTGATTTTAGTTTTACATAAGCTGCTTCTTTAGGAGTTAAATTCCCCCAATCAAGCTTGCCGCGAGCTATGAAAGCTCCAATGCCGTCATTTAGAATTTCTTTTGCAATTCTTGCCGCTGTTTCTTTATCAAAACCAAGTTCTAATATTTCTTGATTAATCACGCTTAAACAAGTCCGTAAGGCCTCTTTTTGCTTCCAATAATCTTTTGGCTCTAAACATTTTTTATAGCTTTTTACAATTGAAGATTCTTGATTTAAATTTTCGGCCCATTTAATAAAAGCAGAAATTAGTTTTTCATCTTCAATCATAACTCTTTTTTCTTCCCCTTCAACTATTTTCAATTCGGAAGCATATTTTGATCCTGTTTCTTTATCAACCGGAGTATTTTCAGGCAAGAAAACTATACCAGAATCAGCAGAAATTCCCGTATTATCCAAGGTCGAAGGCCAAATAAATACGTCATTCCATTTTGTTTCGCTTTGAGGTTTGGTAAAATCTTTTTCCCAACCATTAAAAGCAAAATCATGCTGCGAAGCCAAAACATCAGAGGGGTAAAGGAAAAAAACTTCATTGTTCGATTCTCCGCCATAATAATTATCGGCAACAATTTGAGCTGCAAAATGAACAGCAGTTTTATCCGGATAATGAGGGGCAGCTGCCCATGTAAAATTCAACTCTTTGTTTAATCTTTCTTTTGCCTCTTTCTCTGTTTTCTCTTTTAAAACATGTAATTCAAGGAAATGTCTTACAGCTTCTTTGTCTCTGGCAGATAACCCATTATCCAGTGCTATAGGCGGACGAAGCATTTTGCCATCTTCTAGCACTTTTACAAGCCCATTATGAAATTCTTGCAATCCGGCAAAATGATAAACCATCGCGCTATGGTCTCTAAAACCTTGTCTTGTAACATGCGAAAGAAAATGCGGATTCAATCTGCGCCAAAGGGCAATATATTCTTCCGTTGAAAGTTCTTCTAGTACTTCTTTTTTAAGCAGTTCTCTTTTCTCGGCATTTGAAAGCGGAATAGTTTCCATTCTTTCGTAATACGCCTCAAGTAATTTTTTGGAATCAGGAATAGTTAACTGTTCCTCTCTAAGTCTTATTAGTTCAGCCCTATTTTCTTCAGCTTGCCTTGAAAGTTGGTCTATTTCTGCCATTAACAAGTTGACATCTTCTTTTATTTCACCAGTTGCTCTATCTTTAATACCGAAAATGCTTTTAATTCGCACCAGAACTTCTTCTGTTTTTTGTTCTAATGCAAGAAGTTTTTCTGCTTTTAAGGAATTCAATGTTAAAGATTGTTCTTCAATTTGAGCCAAGGTATTTTCTCGTCCCAAGATATTGCTTTGTAAAAATTGGAGTTCTCTTCTTCTGCTGACAGCTTCTGTTGTAATTGTCTTCCTTTTCTCTTGACCATGCTTTTTTGATATGACATGAGGATCAAGTAGAGTTTGCTTAATTTGTTCAATGGTCTGTTCTGGCTTTTCTGCTGATTTGAATTCATTTGCTGGAATAGAAGTTTCATTCTCTTTCTCTGGATTATTTGAAGTATTAAAGTTTTGTTCTGGAGTTTTCATAGGATTTATTTTATTAAATCATATTTAAGATTTGTGTTTTGGATAAAGAAATGTTTTTTCAATGCTTTTATTTCTTAAATATACCTTTTAAAAACATTTTAATCAAATAAAAAAACGAGTATTAACTCGGTTTTTGGTTTTAGGTTGCTGGTATGAGATTGCTGGGGATAGTAAATAATATTAGAACCTATTCAATTAAAAATTAATAAATTTTAATTTATTTTTAGGGTTTTTCTTCTTTTTCACCTATTCCCTTTTTCATATTTTCGACAATTTTTTCTAATAAATTTATTATTTTATTAATTTTCCAATACCAACAAAGAATCTCTCGACAAACAAAAAAAATAATAATCAAGAAAAAAATAACTATCAAAAACTCTAATGAGAATATAAAATTATAAAAATAATCAAAAATCATAAATCATATTTTTAAAATATTTAAATTTTTAAGATTGAACGCAACCCGGACAAAAGATTGAGTCTGGTTGTTGTAAGGGATGTGCTGGAGGGATATATATACACTGACTTCTTTCCCACTTCCAATTTCCTCCCCTATTAAGACACTGGTCTAATTTTATTTCCCATTCTTTTTCTTTATCTAAAATAAAATTAAGAATTTCTTGAAGTATTTCGAGATCAGACATATTTTTAATTTTACTAACCCTGTGGTTTATGAGAAAATGGTTGTTTTTATAATAATATTCATATCTTACAAAATATCCATCGTCCCCAATGGAATAAGTAAGCCCGTCTTTTTTTCTAAGTTCAGTTATTATTTTCTTCTTTTCCTTGTCTTCTTCTTGTATTTTTTCCAATCTTTCTTTTTCTATTTTTTCTATTCTTTCTAATTGTTTTTCATATAATATTCTTTCGGTTAAGTCTGTTAATCTTTTCATTTCTTCTGCTATTTTTTCTAATTTGCTCTGTTCTTCTTTATCTTCTGATAATGATTTTTCTTGATTTTCTATTTCTTCTATTTTATTGTCTTCATCTTCTCTTTCTATCTCCAATCTGGCTTCTTCTAATTCTTCTTGAAGCTCAGAAACCTCTTCTGTTTCTTGTATTGCAGGTTCTTCTAATTGTATCTCTTCCGATAATTCTTCAGGCTCTATAGTAATAGGTTTTTCGGTTCTTCTAAAACCCTCAGAAATACTTGCAGTAAGAGGAGTTAACTTTCCTTGCGTATGCAAAAACACACCAGCTCCTGCAGATGTAATAACAACTGAAGTGATAATTCCTATTAATAATGGTATTTGGATAAATCCTTTTTTCATGTTTACTTAGTACCATTATTATACAATATAAATAAACAATTTGCAATTATTAAAATTGCATTTAAAAATATTTACAAATTGGCTGCCGGGCTAGGATTCGAACCTAGAAATCTCCTCGTCCAAAGCGAGGCGTGTTACCATTACACCACCCGGCAATTATTAAAAATTCCATCTACCCAACCTTGTATTTTTCTGTTTAAATTTGTACTTTTCCTTACGGTAATACTTAATAATCCATAATATTTTTTCCCAATATTTTTTCGATTCGTGCTAATTTTATTTCTCTTCCAACTCACATTTTTAAAATGTTTTTCCGAAAAACCAACAATTCTTGACCAGTATTTTTTAACTTCTTTTAATCTATTTTCTGAATTTTCATGCAAGTATACTCTGAAAATAATATCTTTTTTTTTAATTTTACATATTTTGTTAAGCCATTTTAAAAATATTATTACCATTTTTGGGTCAGAATTGCCAAACGTAACTTGACTTGACTTGTCTTTTTCTTTAGATCCTTCTGCCCAATAAAGAGCCGTTCCAATAAGCCATAAATCTCTCTGGCTTATTTTTTTGATTTCTTTTTTAGCTTTATCAATAATCAACTTTTTAATATTCAACTTTTCCTGATGACGAGCTTCCCATCCTCGTTTCATTGCCTTCAATTTTTTTTCTGTTAGTTTCTGTCTCTGTCTTTTACTTAAGCCGACATCTCTTAGCCATAAAGAAAGTGTTGATTTTGCAACTGGAATTTCTTTTAAAATATCGTTATAAGAAAGGCCTTTTTTTCTTAACTTTATTGCCTTTTCTTTTTCTTTTATTTTTTGGGTCATAAAACTACGATATAATACTGCTTTATTATATCATCGTAGTTCAAATATTTCAAGAATATTTGTCTTTATTTCAACGAACTAAATATTTACTCTTTCGGCAATATAATCTCTATTATTGCAAGTTCTAAAGGAAGCTGCTGAATGGAAGAATATTTCATTCTATTCTCCGCTTCAAGAAAAAGATTAAGGGTCCTTCTAATATCTTCTTCTTTTAAACCATCTGTCTGCTCTTTAATAGCCATTTGTTCTTCTTCTGTCAATCCCGTGATAATCGGATTTGTAATATCCGGATTTATCTTCATTATTAAAGCCTGCCTCATATATTGAATAAGAATCTTTAAGAACTCCTGAGGGTCGTACCCTTTTTCAACTATATTTTGAAGATATTTAATTGCTCCTCCGGGATCTTTTTTGACAATATATTCGGTAAATTGGCTTGCCATGTTAATATCGGCAATCCCCAGAAGACTCTTAATATCTTCTCCCGTAATCTTTTTCTTTTTTCCAGAAAATGCCAAAACCTGGTCAAGAAGGCTTTCTGCATCCCTTAACGCCCCTCCGGAATTAACGGCAATGATATTAAAAGCGTCTTTGTCTATTTCAACTCCTTCTTTCTTTGAAAGAATCTCCAGCCGTTTTATAAGCTCGTCCATTCTAAGCTTTCTAAAATCAAATCTTTGGCAACGGGAAATGATTGTCGGAATCATCTTGTGAATTTCAGTCGTAGCAAGAATAAAAACGGCATGAGACGGCGGCTCTTCAAGGGTTTTCAAAAGAGCATTAACTGCTTCTTTTGTTAATTGATGAGCTTCGTCTATTATAAAAACCTTGTATTTTTCTTTTGCCGGAGAAAACCTTATCCCTTCCCTAAGATCTCTTATCTCATCTATCCCCCTGTTTGAAGCGGCATCTATCTCAATAAGATCAAGAGATCTGTTTTCCGCTATTTCCTTGCAAGAAGGGCAATTATTACAGGGTTCAAACTCCCCTTTCTTTCTATTATGGCAATTTAAGGCCTTTGCCAAAAGGCGGGCAATAGTCGTTTTTCCGCTTCCCCTTGGGCCCGAAAAAAGATAAGCATGGGAAACGGCCTCTTTTAAAAGGGCGTTTGTTATCGTTTTTACGACATGCTCCTGGCCTATAAGTTCAGAAAAGCTCTTGGGCCTGTATTTTCTGTAAAGAACGGTTGACATAGAATATTATTTCTTAAAGACAAATAATTTATAGCCGAAAAAATTCCATAAGAATACGCAAAGAATAGCAATAAAGGCGCCAAAATTACTCCACAGTTCTTCTGAAACCCCAAATTGAGGATCTATAGCGTTTACTACAAAAGAAGCAATGGCTACATTTAGAGCAAAACCAATGCCAGCAATTCCCGCAAATTTTCCAAATTCGCTTGTTTTTATAACCCCTGTTTCCTTTTGCTCAAATGTCCAAAACTTGTTCCAGAAATAGGAATTAACAACGGAACAAAAGAAAGAAAGGGCCTTGAAAAAAGAATATCCGGCTCCGGAAAATATTGAAGTTGAAAACATCAAAAAGTTCAAAACCCCAAAATCAACAAAAGTATTGAGCGCTCCGACCAAAAGAAACTTCCCTCCCTGATAAAATATTAAAAACTTCTTTCCTAAAAAAGAAGCGACAAACATTCCTAAAAATGCAAGCGGAGAGAAAAAAAACGGCAAAGCAAAAAGAAGATTATTTTTTAATCCTGCGCTCCAAAGAATAACAAGAAAGAATACTCCTATTAAAAAACCGATTATCGGGCTTATTATCTTATCTATTTTTTTCATTCTTCCATTATACCTATTTTTTTAAAAATATGAAATACGTCCTTTCCGTTTTTCTTGCTTTTGTAAAGCAGAAAGACAAAAAGAAAAACCATAATAATTCCCAAAAGCGTTTGCCATCCGAAATAGCTCTCAATAGCAATGCCGGCCTTGATTATAAAAAGAACAACAATTCCGGCTATTGCGGCTCCAAGAGAAATAAGAGGAAAGGCCTTTTTAAAAGGAATTCCGAAAACAAAAGCGGCAAGCGAGGCGGTCCACACTCCTGTTATCGGCAAAGGAATAGCAACAAAAGTGACAAGAGCTAAAAACCCGTATTTTTTTATCCTTGAAGAGTGATTTTTCCTCGTCTTTGAAAAAAGGAAAGAGAAAAACCGGTAAAAAAGAACTGACTTTTTAGAAAGAAAATCAGATATTGGAGAAAGCAGAAGAAGAATAAAAAAAGCCGGAACAAGATTGCCAAAAAGAGAAATAAAGTAAACAGAAAAAGGGCTAAAATTGTAAGCAATAAGGCCCATCGGAATTGAAAGGCGCAATTCTCCAACTGGCGTCATTGCCAGTAAAAAGATTTTTATTCCATTTATTATTTCCATTACAGTTTCAAAAAGCAATGGGATTATAATATAAAAAAGAGGAAATTGAAAGACCTTTCCAATTATGGTAGAATAATTTTGATGATTAAAATATATAACACTCTTTCAAAAAAGAAAGAATTATTAAGTATAAAAAAAGAAAAGCCCGGTCTTTTTGTTTGTGGAATAACTGCTTATGACAGCCCCCATTTGGGACACGCCAAAACCTACCTTTTTTTTGATTTTTTTACCAAATACTTGAAAAGCAAGGGATATAATCTTTTTTATCTTCAAAACATAACCGATATTGACGATAAAATAATAAAGAAAGCCAAAGAAAAAAATATTTCTCCGATAAAACTGGCAAGAGAATACGAAAAAGAATATCTTGAAGAAATGAAGCTTCTTAAAGTAAACAGCGTCAGTAAATATGCAAGAGCAACGGAAAATATAAAAGAAATAATTTCTCAAGTTGAAAGATTAATTGAAAAAGGATTCGCTTATCAAATCAAAGACGGAATATATTTTGACATAAAGAAATTCAAAAACTACGGCAAACTCTCAAGAAGAACAATTCTTCAGGCAGAAGACGGGGTCTCAAGAATTGACGAAGGAAAAGGAAAAAATAATAGAGGCGATTTTTGTCTTTGGAAATTTTCAAAAGAAGGAGAACCTAAATGGAAAAGTCCATTTGGAGAAGGCAGACCGGGGTGGCATATAGAAGATACGGCAATTGCCGAAAAATATTTAGGATCTCAATATGAAATCCATGCCGGAGGAAGGGATTTAATATTCCCGCACCATGAAGCCGAAATCGCCCAAATGGAAGCCATATCCGGAAAAAGGCCATACGTAAAATACTGGATGCATACTGGCTTTCTTACCGTAGAAGGACAAAAGATGTCAAAATCTCTCAATAATTTTATTACCCTAAAAGAACTTTTAACAAAATACAATCCCAGGATTCTAAGATATTTTCTTTTAAAGCATCATTACAGATCTCCTTTTGATTATGACGAGAAAAAAATAGAGCAAGCAAAAAAAGAACTGGAAAAAATAGACAATTATATCCTTAAATGCAAAGAATATTCTTTTAAGAAAGACGACTTAAATAAAAAAGCAATAGACAAAATAAAGGAAAAATTTGAAAAAGCGCTTGAAAATGACTTTAATACACCTATTGCCGTTTCGCTGATATTTGACCTTCTTAAAATTTCTCCTTCAAAAGAAGCTCTTTTATTTATTAAAGAGATTGATAAATATTTCAATGTTTTTATATCCAAAAAAGAAATTATTCCTGAAAAAGTAAAAAAACTGGTAAAAGAAAGAGAAAAAGAAAGAAAAGCCAATAATTTTGAAAAAGCGGATATAATAAGAGAAAAAATAGAAAATCTGGGATATAAGGTAGAAGACACAAAAAAAGGACCGGCAATAAAAAAGATTTAGATTGCCAGTACTCTTTATTTCTGCTATAAAAAACCTACATATGGCAAAAGACCCCAATTTCAAAATACCTCCTCAAAATATTGAAGCCGAAAAATCCCTACTCGGATGTCTTATGCTTGATAAGAATGCTCTTATGAAAGTTATTGATTTTCTTAGGGCAAGAGATTTTTACAAAGATAGCCACAAGAAGATATATGAGGTAATAATGTCCCTCTTTGAAAAAGGAGAACCTGTTGATTTTCTTTCTGCTTCGGCAAAACTGAAAGAAAGAGGAGAGCTTGAAGAAGCCGGAGGAGCAAGCTATCTTACCGAGCTTATAAACGCCGTTCCAACCGCCGCCCATGTTTTAAGCTATGCCAAAACGGTGCAGAAAAAACGCCTCTTAAGAGACCTTATTGAAGCTGGCCAGGACATACATTCAATGGGATACAATGAAGAAGAAGATATAGAAGTTGTTCTTGATAAGGCAGAACAGAAAATCTTCGGAATCACTCAGAAATCGGTAAGCCAAAACTTTTTAGTTGTAAAAAATATGCTTGGAGAAAGTTTTGAAAGAATTGAAAAACTTTCAAAACATGATGGAGCAATGAGAGGAATAACTACCGGGTTTAGTTCTCTTGATAATATACTTTCAGGATTGCAAAAATCAGACCTTGTCGTGCTTGCGGCAAGGCCTTCTTTGGGAAAATCTTCCCTTGCTTTAAATATCGCCCTAAACGCAGCAAAAGAAACCAAAATGCCGGTAGGAGTTTTTAGCTTGGAAATGTCAAAAGACCAGATAATAGACCGTTTTATTTCTTCCGTTTCAAATATTGATCTTTGGAAAATAAGAACAGGCAAACAACTAAGTGAAGATGACTTTGAATGCATACAGCACGCGCTTGGAACCCTTTCAGAGGTTCCTATTTACATAGACGACGCTTCTTCTTCAAATATTATCCAAATGAGAGCAATGTCCAGGCGCCTTCAAGCGGAAAAAGGCCTTGGGCTTATCATTGTCGATTATCTTCAGCTGATGGAACCTAGAAATCCTTCAGCAAGCCCGGTCCAGCAGGTTACCGAAATATCAAGATCGCTAAAAGGACTAGCAAGAGAACTTAACGTTCCTGTTCTTGCCCTTTCCCAGCTTTCAAGAGCCGTAGAACAAAGAATACCCCCAAGACCCCGATTATCCGATCTAAGAGAGAGCGGAGCCATTGAACAGGATTCAGATGTAGTTTTGTTTATCTACAGAGAAAGGAAATATAAAAACAACGATGAAGAAAATAAACCCGGAGGTTCCAGCGGAGAAGCGGAGATAATAATTGCAAAACACAGAAACGGACCAACCGGGACAGTAAAACTTTATTTCGACGAACAAAGAGCCTCTTTCAGAAATCTGGATAAAACGGGAACAGATGATTATATGACAAATTAAATGGACCATCCTATTCAAAAACTAATTGAAGCGTTTTCAAAGTTTCCGGGAACAGGAACCAGAGTAGCCGGACGTTTTGCAAGATATATAATCAAAATGGAAAACAGAGAATTTGACGTCTTTTTGGAAAATCTTTCTGAAGCAAGAAAAAAGGTTAAAATATGTTCATTCTGTTTTGATATGTTTGAAGGTGAAAAAGAAGACAGTTTCTGTCCTATTTGCCTTGATAAGACAAGAAGCAAGGACGTTCTTTGCATTGTTGAAAAAGAATCAGACCTTGAAGCAATAGAAAAAATAAAAAAATACAAAGGCCTTTATTTTATTCTAGGAGGAACCGTTTCTTTGTCTTTTAAAAAAGAAAATAAATTAAGAATCGAAGAATTAAAATCAAGAATAGAAAAACTTAAATCTTTGAAAGAAATAATAATCGCCACTAACTTTACAGCAGAAGGAGAAGCAACCGGACTTTATATTGAGAGAATAATCAAAGAGTTAAGTCCTTCTTTAAAAATTACCCGTCTTTCAAGAGGAATGCCCATAGGAGGAGAACTGGAATATGCCGACAGCGAAACAATTGAAGGCGCCCTTTTGGGAAGGAAATAAAAAATGCGGCAAAAGCCGCATTTTTGTTGAAAATATAAAGAAAATATTAAGAATTGATTTTTAATATTTCTACTTCTGTAAACATCTGCCTGTGCCCTGTTTTCTTTTTGTATCTGGTTTTGGGCTTATATTTGAAAACTATTATCTTTTTTCCTTTTCCTTGAGAAAGAACTTTTCCGGTAACGGTTGCTTTCTCGATAAAAGGAGTCCCTATTTTGACTTCTTCTTTGTCTTCTATAAGCAAAACCTCATTGAAAACAACCTCTTTCCCCTCTTCGATTTCAAGCTTTTCCACTTTTATTTTTTCTCCAGGAGAAATTTTATACTGCTTCCCTCCCGTTTTTATTATTGCCAGCATATTTTTTTATCTTTAATTTTTTAATTTATAACTTTAAATCAGGCATATCTATTTCTTTTGGAACTTCTTTTTTTTCTTCTGCTTCCGTAATCTTTACCACATCTTTGTCTATTTTGGCAAGCTCTTTAAGAGCCACATTATAATGCCCTACGGCAATCCCCAATGATCCTCCAAGCTTTTTCATAAACGTCTCGTAATTTCTAATGTGGCCTCCTAGCATTTCCACGTTCTTTCTAATGCTTTTGGCCGACTCTTCTATCTTAAAGGCCCTTAATCCCTGTAAAACCGTGAGCAAATAGGCGGCAAACGTGGTTGGCGATACAATGATTACTTTTCTATCATTAAAAGCATAATTAATCAAGTTTTTTGTGTTCTCTTTTACTGCTCCAACTTCGTTTACCAGAAGATCGTAATAAATTCCTTCGGCCGGAATAAACATAAAGGCGAAATCCAATGTTCCGTATTTTGGCTTGATATACTTTGAAGTTTCGTCAATTCTCCTTTTTAGATCATTTTTAAAATCTCTTCCAAGTTTTTGGCGCTTCTCTTCATCTTTTTCATCGATTATTCTTTGATAATTTTCTAGAGAAAACTTGGCATCGACGGGTATCATACCATCTTTAGTAAATATTACTGCATCAACTCTGTCTCCGTCCTCAAAAGAATACTGCATCGAAAAAGAAGTCGGAGGAAGAATATTTTCCAAAACAGCATGAAGTCCTATTTCTCCCAAAGACCCTCTTTGCTTTTGATTAGTAAGGATTTTTTCAAGATTGTTAAGCTGTTCTGAAAAATCAACAACCTGTTTGTTAGTCCTTTCAAGATTGGTTAATTTTTCGGTAATATCACGGACAATTCTGATATTTTGCTCATGCTGGACTTGCATCTTGCTGTCAAACTGATAAAGCTGCCTGGCTATTAAAGAATCTTCGTCTTTTGTCTGCCCTTTTTTAAAAAAAAGAAATGAAAGAAAAAGCACCGCAAAGACCAGAAATATGATTAAGATTTGCTCCATATAATTTTATCCTAGAAAATAGGAAATTATTTTAGACAAGATAAAAGCAAAATAGACGAAAAGAAGGGCAATTGCCTCTTTTGAATCAATCCTCTTTTCGCTCTTAATAAAGAAAAAGAATAAAAAACTGGCGATAACAAGGAAAATAAAAATAGGGATAAAGGATGAAAAAAGAACAATCTTAATCGGAGAAATAACGACTATAAAACCAAGGCCGAAAGTGGAAAGAACAATTACATCTCCTATAATCCCCCCCAAAGCCAGCCAGTCGTTCTGTCTTTTTGCAGCGGTGATTATAAAGAAAAGTTCAGGCAAGGAAGTCCCAAGAGCAACAATAAAAACGCCGAAAATAGCAATTTGAATATCAAAATAATTTGTGAAAAAAACAGATGATTTGACAATAAGATCTCCTGCAAAAATTAAAAGAGGAATCCCTAAAAATATTCCCCCCACGCTTTTAAAAAGCAAAGAAACTGGGCGCTTAACGTTTTCTTTCCCATCATACTCATGCTTAAAAAGCTTTCTCTTTGAAAAAAGCCAAGAGCTATAGAGAAAAAACATTAAAAGAAGAACAACTCCGTCTCCCCTTCCAAGCTCTCCGTCCATAATAAGAAGAAGAGGCAAAGCAGAAGATACTATAAGAAAAAAAGAGGACTTTTGAATTACTCTACTGTCTGCCATTAGCCCCTTGCTCGTGAGAGCGGCAATACCGGTAATAAGAGTAAGAGTAATCAAAGTGTTGCCAAGCACGTCTCCAAAAAAAAGCTCAGGGACTCCTTCCATGACAGAAAAAATACCAATGGAAAGATTAGGAATAGAAGCGGCCATTACCAGAATAAAATAAACAAGGACAAATTCTCTCCACTTAAAAAGTTTAGCAAGAAAAGTTAAGCTGTTTACGACAAGACGGGCGCAAAAGATAAGAATAGCAAAAGAAAATATGAAAAGAAAAATATGGTATATCATGCTTGGTTAAAAAAATAATATATTTCAAAAAAAATTCCCAGAAGAAAAAAAACAATAATCGGAAAAACCAGAGATTTCAATTTTGGATATCTTATCTTCTCCGGGCTTTGAATGGAAAACTTTCTATACATTAAATTAATTAAAATGGCTTCCATTGCCCACATTATCGCCCCGACAGCTCCAATAACGGCAATAAAGTTTTTAAGTCCAATAATGTAAAGAAAGTAAGGGGAAAAACAAGCAATAGCCCAAGAAAGATTTTTTGGAAGGCCCATATCATACCAAAGAACTTTCTTTAAAGTCAGCCCCAGGACAATAAAAGAAGTAAAAGTAGTAAGAACCCCTAAAAACAAAGTGGCGGAAACCGCTCCGTTTCCAAAAATACTTCTTAATCCGGCAAGAGCCGATTCACTGGTAAAACTTCCTGTAATTCCAAATATTATAAGAATGAAAATTATTGAAACAAGAGCCGGAATAAGAACGGCAACAGGAACTATTTTCCTTAATTTTTCTTTTTCTTCTCCAAGCGTTTCTTCTACTTCGGGTATTATAACAGCTCCCCACAATGAAAAAAGGATAACTCCGTAAGGAAGAAAAAAATCCTTAGCTCCTCCTGTTTTGACAAGCAAATTTTCTATTTCCCAATAAGGAAATCCCTTTATAAAAACAAAAAGAAGTATGAGAAAGAAAAGAATAAGCCCGAAAAATTCAACCTTGGCAATTGCTTTTATCCCAAAAAAAATAACCAGTGATCCAATAAGAAAATAAAGAGTGGTATAAAAAAAAGAACTTCCTGAAAAAACAGGAGAAAAAAGTTGGTAGAGAAATTCTCCTCCTAAAATAATATAAGCAAGAAGAGTTCCGGAAAGAGCGAAAATAATGACAATTTGAGAGAATTTTTCCGTTTTTTTGCCAAGATATATTTTTACAAAACCCGGTAAACGTTTGAAATCCGGAGTATTTAGCGCAAGTTCAGCAAAAAAATAATGAACTATGACAGCAACGGGAAAAAGAATAAAAAAATACCCTAAAACTACGAAAAAACCCGCCTTCATAGCGATATACGGAAGAGCAAAAAGGCCTATTCCTATTATCGTCCCCGATATGACCGAAACACCATAAATAAACTTTAACATAAATTATTTTATACTTTAAATTGGATTGATTATAGCTTAATTTGCTAAATTTTTCAATCATATAAAAAAATCGCCAGAGGTCAAAGACATGGCGAATTACTTGAAAAGAAAGATTTATGAGTGGACAACCTCCTTAAGGTCAATTTCGAAAACTTCGGCAAGAGCAAGAACGGCTTTGCCCCATCTGTTGTCCTCTTTAAGAACAAGACAATCAGAAGCATCCCTTTTCCCAAGAGAAGCTTCTTTTCTCAGCTCTTCATTTTGCAAAATAATATCTTGGATAATAAGTTGTATTGCCTCTCTTTGGGGCTCGTTACAATCATCATATATTTTTTCACAAACAGACAGATAATCTTTAAAAGAGCTTTTAAAATAACTTATGCAGTTTTTTGAGCCAGAGGCAAAAGCCACAAAATTGCCAGTTATGGCGTCAAGGACTTGGGCCGACTTATGTCTTGTCCTTACCCCAAAATAAAGAAAACCTCGAAGATCATGCTGAGTTATAACAATAGCATGATCTATATCTGAAGTTAAGAAAGTCATATTTCCCTCCTTTCAAGGTACTGCTTACCCGAAGAATATTCGGGTTTTGACGAAAATATAGCACAGAAAAGAAAATGCGTCAAAAAATAAAAAACCTATTCTATGTAAAAATGTGGCCCCAACGGGAATCGAACCCGTGTTTCAGCGTTGAGAACGCCGCGTCCTAGGCCGCTAGACGATGGGGCCTTCACATAAAAAAATAACATAATTTTTATCTTTTGTCGACAAAAAAAGCCGCCTTGCTGGCGGCTTTGTTCCTAAAAAAGTAAAATGTATTTTAAAAGGTTAAGATTCTTCTCTTTGGCTAGAGAGAACAAATTCCTCCTCAAAATAAAACTGGGGGAAAAATCCTCCACAAACTTCCCAGGAACTTTCTTCTATTCCTTGTAAAGAGCTATCAAAAGAACTTCTTTCCACTAAATCTTTAAAAATATCAACTTCTCTCATGACTGTCCTCCTTCTTGAAAAGAGCTGTGCAAACAAAAAAACCGGCTCTAACCGGTTTAATTTCTAATTTAAAACAAGAAAAAGAAATTAACCGGTTAAAAATCCGGCTTTGACAATAAGGTTATAATTTTTATTTTCTATTCTCATTTTTTTATTCCGTTTTTATTTAAGACGAGAAGAGGAACTGTTTGTTACATCTTTTATGGCCTGGGAAATTTCTACAAGATTCATACCTCTTAAAAAAAGAAGAGCAATAATGCCGGCAATTTCTCCCATATCATTTTTATCAAATTCTCCGCTGGCCCAAAAAGGAACAGTGCTTCCTCTATAATTCAATTTAAAATTAACCTCTCCTGAAACAATATTTATATCGCTAATTTTAAAATCTGAATCCTCTTTTGTACCGTATGTGAAAAAGCCGTCTTCTTCCTTTTTTTTAAAAAATTCGGAATTTAAAATGAAAATGCCGTTTTTGGAAAAAGAAAATTCTTTCACTAAATCGTTCTTTTCATTGAAAATAATTATCGGTTTTTTGGAATATTTAACAAGAAATTTTGCCAAATCTATGTCCTCATCAACGCAAAAGAAAATCTCTTTTTTTGAAAAAAAATCGGAAAATTTATCCAATAAAAAATTATGGTCAAAAATAATAACGGAAGGCCTTTTAAAGATATGTATAATTTTCTTTATAATATTCATATTTCGTAGTCGGGAGGTATTTGCATATATCCAATTATATATTCTGCAAGATCCCTAAATATGGGCATTGCCGAATATTCGGCAGTTTTTGCCTTTGGATTGTCAAGCTTAATAAATATTAAAAATTGAGGATTGAATGCCGGCGCAAAGCCGATAAAACTCTGCCATGTCTTTTCCGAATACCCTCTTTTATCAATATCCAAAGCCGGCCATGGAATTTGCGAGGTTCCTGTTTTTCCGGCAAGATAATAGCCGGGAATTCTAGCGCTTTTGCCAAAACCTTTTTCAATTACATTCACTAACATTGTCGTAACCTTAGAAGCCGTTTCAGCGGAAATGACCTGTTTTTCTGCTGAAGTTTTAACCGTCTCAACTTTGCCATTTTTTATTGTCTTTTCTACAATATACGGATTTGTTATTTTCCCTTCGTTCGCAAAAGAAGAAAATGCCCTGACAAGCTGAATAGGCGTTATGTTTATTCCCTGCCCGTAAGAAGCAGTAGCATAATTGACATCATATCCTTTTTTAAATTCCGCGTTTTCAAAAAGCGCTTCTCCCTGAAGGTCTATTCCTGTTCTTTGAAAAAAGCCAAAATCTTCCAAATATTTAAGGAAAAGGTCTTTTCCCATAGCATCTCCGGCAAAGACGGCTCCCGTATTTATCGATTTTTCTAAAACCTCTGTCATTGTCACTTTCCCAAAAGATTTATTGCCATAATTTTTTAAAACTCTTCCTCCAATCCATACTTCCCCTGTATCCAAATACTGTGTTTCAGGAGTTATTTTATTCTGGTCAATCGCTCCAGCCATTGTAATGGGCTTAAAAACGGAACCCGGCTCAAAAAAATCCTGAACAGCAGAATTTCTATAAACGGATGAATCCTTAACTTTTGAATATTCATTTAAGTCAAATGTGGGAAAATCTGCCATTGCCATAATTGCTCCCGTTTTTGGATTTGTAACAATAATGGTTCCTCCTTCAATATCAAGCTCTTCCTTGGCCTTGTTTAAAAAATTCATGGCCATAAACTGAATATTATAATCAAGAGAAAGAATTAAACTCCCTCCCTTTAGAGACGCTTGCTCAGTGCTAAGAAAATTGTTTTCTTTTAATATCTCTTCTCCTTTTAAAAATTCTTCATAATGTCCTTCCAGACCGTATTGCCCTTTATTTTCTCCTCCAAGAAATCCGACTACCTGAGAAGCCATTGTTCTTTGGGGGTAAAATCTCTTTCTTTCTTCTATTGTATAAATACCGCTAATATCTGTTTTTTCAATTTCTTCAATCTCCTGATTTGTCAATCCGTTTTTAACGCTTACCGGAGAAAAAGCATTTTCAATTTTTTCAAAAATTTGATCTTCTTCTATTTCTAAAATACTGGACAACTTTAAAGAAACATTTTTTTTATCTTCAACTTCTTCCGGAAGTAAGATAAGTTTTTTTGTATCGGCATTGGTCGCAATAATTTCTCCTCCTTTGAAAAAAATCTCGCCCCTTTCTCCAAGAAAGGATTGGAACTTTTTTTGCTGTCCTTGGGCCATTGCTCTGTAATATTCGTATTTTAAAACTTGAAAACGGGCAAGATTGCCCGCTACAAATATGCCTACAAGGCCAAAAATAAAAAGTATTATTTTCGTTTTTTTCCGGTTCATTTACATAGAAACAATTTGATTATTAACAACCTTTATATGATAAACCTTCTTTGCTTTCACAAACCCTTTTTCGGAATTTTCAAGGAGCAAAACAACACTGCCAAGAGAAGCTTGCCTTGCCATTGCAACTTCCATTGACTCTTTATTGCGTATTAAATCCGAAATCTCTTTTTCATGGGCAAAAAGAGCGTATTTTTCCGACACTTCCGCATTAGTTTGGAAAATATAGAATACAGATAAAAAGAGAAATGTCATAAAAGAAAGAATAAAGAAAATCTTCTTCATTTTTTTCTTTTCAGCTATTCCTAGCTTTAGGGTAAAAGGAAGATTAAGAGAAACTGTGCTTGTATTTGTATTCATAATATTTTTCTTTTTATTTATATTTTATATTTTTATTGCCGCTCTCAATTTGGCGCTTCTTGCTCTTTTATTTTCATTTACTTCTGTATCAAGCGGAATTACCGGCTTTTTGGTTAAAATTTTTAAATTCTTGCTTTCTTTAAAAATATTCTTGACAAGGCGGTCTTCCAAAGAATGAAAGGAAATTACAACAATCCGCCCGGAAGATGGAAGAATCTCAATTGCCAAGGATAATCCTTTCTTAACGTTTTCAAGTTCATCGTTTACGGCAATTCTTAACGCCTGAAAGGTCTTGGTAGCAAAATGAATCCTTCTTTTGCAATACCACCTTGGCACCGCTTTTCTTATAACTTCTACCAGTTGAAAAGTGCTTTTAATTGAATTTTTCCTTCTTTCTTCTGTGATTTCTTTTGCAATCTTTTTTGCGAATTCTTCCTCTCCGTATTTTTTCAAAATTAATTCAATTTCTTCTTTGGGATATTTATTTACAATATCTTCTGCCGTTATGCCCTTATCGCTTTTAAAATTATATCTCATGTCAAGCATCTCATCTTTTAAAAAAGAAAATCCCCTTTGGCTTTTATCTATATGAAAGCTGGACATTCCAAGGTCAAAGAGAATTCCCGAAAAATCTTCAAATCCATTCTCTTTTATTATCTTCTGAAGATTTATATAAGAATCGTTAACAACAATCAGTCGGGGATCTTTTATTCTTTGGGATAAAAAGGGGTCGGCTTCAATTCCCAGCACTTTTCCTTTCGGTTTGTTTTTAGAAAGGATGGATATTGCATGCCCTCCCGCTCCTAAAGTGCAATCAATAAAATTCTCATTCTCCTTCGGTTCAAGATATTTTAAAACTTCTTTTTGAAGAACAGGAATATGAATCATTTAAATACCCGCATCTCCCAATTTTGATGCAAGCTCAGCAAATTTTTCTTCTGTCTTTCCTCTATATTCGTCCCATTTTTTGTCATCCCAAATCTCAAGTCGATTGAAAAGGCCGCAAATTACAACCTCTTTATTAAGTCCTGCATAAGATTTCAGGTAATCAGGAATAAGAACTCTGCCTAATTTATCCGTTTCGACTAAAACTGCCCCTGCCAGCATTATTCTTGCAAATCCCCTTGCTTCCACCTGGCTTGTCGGTAATTTTCCAAGCTTGTCCGACATAATCTTCCATTCCTTCTCCGTATAAACAACAAGACAGTTTTCAAGACCTTTTGTAATTATTAAAGAACGGCCAAGCCCTTTTCTGAACTTTGAAGGAAGAGCCAGGCGCTTCTTGGCATCTATCGTATATTTATATTCTCCTATGAACATTTTTCTCTTTTATTTAATAATTACCTTATTTTAGCTTATGCACAGAAAACCGGGGTTTTCCCACACTTTTCCACAGTTTCCCACTTCACATCCTTTATACTCCACTTCATAGGGTTAAGTCAAGCCCTCAGTTTTCCACAGGCCTGTTATTGATAAGCAGAAACAACACTGATATAATCTACAAAGAAGAAACTATGGAAAATAAACTCCTAAAAAAAAGAAAATCATCTCTAAAAAGAAAAATAGGGATGATTTTCTTTTTGTCTTCTTTTTTCCTTTCTTTCAAGTTGTCTGTTTTGGCAAGACAGCTTGAGGTTGCTTACCCGGGAGGGCCAAGCACAACGGCAGTTCCTCTTGAAACATACATCGTATATATAGCAGAGCTTATCATAAAAGGAGGCATCATTCTTGCCGGTCTTATCATTGCAATTTCCGGAGTCCAATATCTTCTTTCTTTTGGAAGC
>Ga0172377_10001757_pt1 | contig 22080 bp, 18 predicted proteins | sample Pumphouse3metaG_FD_119749 | JGI IMG/M metagenome (GOLD analysis project Ga0172377, IMG submission 119749) | Leachate microbial communities from a municipal landfill in Southern Ontario, Canada - Pumphouse #3 metaG | ecosystem: Engineered > Solid waste > Landfill > Unclassified | place: Canada...
ATGCGATGGCGACATCAGGCGTGGCAGGTCCAGACGGAGGAACCGAAGAAAAACCTGTAGGAACCGTATGGATAGGGGTTTCCGACGGAAAGCGAACACTCAGCAGAAAATTCTTGTTCGGCAAAGAAAGACGCGAAAATATAGAAAAAGCCACCGCCGCCGCATTTTTTCTTTTGAAAGAGTATGTTGGAAAATAAAAAATAAATTACCTTTGCACCCGATAATCGACAAGCAATACACGATGCAACGCAAGTCGTTATCAAATAGATAATTAGAAAACGCAGTACTTTCTATTAATTGATTTCTGTAGTTACGCTTCTCTTCTAGTTTAGGAGACGGGAATCTGATAGTACGGTTTTTTATGTGTAAATAACAATCATAAGAATACAACAGAGATGTCAAAAGTTTGTCAAATTACCGGTAAAACAGCGATGAATGGTAATAACGTTTCTCACTCAAAGAGAAGGACCAAGAGATCGTTTGACGTTAATTTATTCACGAAGAAATTCTATTGGCCTGAGCAGGACCAATGGATCCAGTTAAAGCTTTCAGCTAAAGGTCTTCGTACTATCAACAAGAAGGGAATCAACGCAGCATTGATCGATGCAGCAAGAAAAGGTTGTATCTAATTAAGAAGGAGATATAGAAATGGCAAAGAAAGGTAAAGAAAGCAGAGTTCAGGTTATCCTTGAATGCACAGAGCAAAAAGCTAGTGGTGTACCAGGAATGTCTCGTTACATTACAACCAAAAACAGGAAAAACACTCCTGAGAGATTGGAATTGAAGAAATATAACCCTTACTTAAAGAAGGTTACAGTTCATAAAGAAATCAAGTAATAAAAAATATTTGAATCATGGCAAAGAAAGCAGTTGCATCATTGCAAAAAGGTGAAGGTCGTGCTTACGCAAAAGTAATCAAGATGGTTAAATCACCAAAGACCGGAGCTTACATTTTCGACGAAAAGATCGTTCATAACGACGACGTAAAGGCTCACTTGGCTAAGTAATTCCAAGAAGGCTCAAAATATTAAAATCCTCGACGATGAATCGCCGAGGATTTTTTTGCTTTCAAACGGGCGTGTATATGGGAAAAGGGAACACGCACAAACAGAGAAAGACGTCTCCGACTTCAAAAAAAATTCACAAAAGAGACAATATTCCCTATTTTTTCAAGATATGAATCCCTTATCAGTAATAACATTGGCACATTTTTAGTAAATTTGAGAAATTTTTCAGTGAAAGAAAGAGGAACTAATTAAAAAATTTTAGAATATGTCTGAAAATATAGATTGGGCTAATTTATCATTTGGATATATGCCTACCGACTACAACGTTCGTTGCTATTTCAGAAACGGAGCATGGGGAGAATTAGAGGTAAGTTCAACAGAGACAATCAACATACACATGGCTGCCACTTGTCTACATTACGGACAAGAGGCATTTGAGGGTCTAAAGGCATACCGCTGCAAAGACGGAAAGATCCGCATCTTCCGTCTCGACGCCAACGCAGAACGTCTTCAGTCAACATGTAGAGGCATATTGATGCCTGAGTTGCCAACCGACAAATTTGCGGAGATGATTAAGAAGGTGGTAAAATTAAACGAAAGATTCATTCCTCCTTATGAGAGTGGAGCTTCTCTTTACATCCGTCCACTTCTTATCGGAACAGGAGCGCAAGTAGGCGTTCATCCAGCCAACGAGTATCTATTCGTTGTATTCGTTACGCCAGTAGGCCCTTATTTCAAGGGAGGATTCTCCGCCAACCCATACGTAGTCATTCGTGAATATGACCGTTCGGCACCTCTAGGTACCGGCATATACAAGGTAGGAGGAAACTATGCCGCCAGCCTTTTGGCAAACAAGAAAGCCCATGACTTGGGTTACTCCTGCGAATTCTATCTCGACGCCAAGGAAAAGAAATACATCGATGAGGCAGGCTCAGCCAACTTCTTCGGAATCAGGAATGATACATATATCACTCCTTTGTCAACTTCCATTCTTCCATCCATCACCAATAAGAGTCTGATGACATTGGCAGAGGAGTTAGGTATGAAGGTAGAGCGCAGAGCTATACCTATCGAGGAGCTGGAGACATTCGAAGAGGCAGGAGCATGTGGTACTGCCGCAGTTATCAGTCCTATAGAACGCATCGACGACTTGGAGATGAAAAAATCTTATGTCATCTCAAAAGACGGGCAGCCAGGTCCTTGGAGCAAGAAATTATATGAGAAGCTCCGTGGCATCCAATATGGAGCAGAACCTGACAAATATGGTTGGATCACCATTTTGGACTAAATCAAAAATATTTTTATCATACAGGAAGCCTAACTGAATAGTTGGGCTTCTTTTTTAGAATAGCTATTGGATAATATATAGTCAACACTCTCAGTTTGAATTCCTAGTGCATTTCCAAAAAGACACATTAGGGAAAGGCAAAGAAAAAAGACTGGAGCCCGACATACTTGCTCCAGTCTTTATAATAATAAAACACCGATTCTGTCCTCTTCAAGAACAAATCCGACTTGTCACTTATTTCTTCAATCTTGCTTGGATAGCTTCAGACTCCTTCTCATAACCCGGTTTGTTGAGCAACGCGAACATATTCTTCTTGTAAGCCTCAACACCTGGTTGATTGAATGGGTTTACACCTAACAAATAACCACTGATGCCACAAGCCTTCTCAAAGAAATAGAATAACTGACCGATATAATATTCGTTCAATTCAGGCATTTCCACATGAAGGTTCGGAACCTGTCCGTCAACATGAGCCAAAGTGACACCCAACTCGGCCATTTTATTAACTTCGTCAACTCTCTTTCCTGCAAGGAAGTTCAATCCGTCAAGATTCTCTTGATCAAAAGGAACCTCTACCTTATATTCAGGTTTCTTGATAGAAATTACCGTTTCGAAAATAGAACGTTCACCCTCTTGAATCCACTGACCCATAGAGTGAAGATCTGTAGTACAGTCAACAGCAGCAGGGAGGATACCCTTCAAATCCTTACCTTCGCTCTCTCCGTAAAGTTGTTTCCACCACTCACCGATATAATGTAGTTTTGGTTGATAGTTAACCAAAATCTCGATTTTTTTCCCGTTTTTGTAAAGTTCATTACGAACAGCGGCATAAATAGCAGCAGGGTTCTTCTCAAAAGGGACATCAGCACCACAGAACTTCTCTGCATCCTGAGCCCCCGCAACCAACTTTTTGATGTCGTATCCTGCGACAGCGATAGGAAGAAGACCTACCGGAGTCAGAACAGAGAAACGGCCACCCACATTATCAGGAATAATAAATGTACGATAACCTTCCTGTGTTGAAAGTTTGCGAAGAGCACCTTTAGCTGCATCCGTCACTGCAACGATGCGGTTTTTAGCCTCTGCCTTACCAACTTGTTTCTCCAACTGAGTTTTCAAAATACGGAAAGCAATGGCAGTCTCGGTAGTTGTTCCCGACTTAGAGATATTAATGATACCGAACTGCTTCTTGCTCAGATAAGCAGTCAGTTCTGCCAAATAATCCTCACCGATATTATTGCCAGCAAAAACGATAACAGGATTTTTAGAATCCTGCTGCAACCAGCCAAAAGAATTTGAAAGCGCATCGATTACAGAACGTGCACCAAGGTAGCTACCACCGATACCGGCAACGACAACAACCTCGCAACGGCTTCTCAAATCATTGGCTACGGCAACGACCTCATCCATGAACTTCTCCGTAATGGAAGAAGGAAGACTCAACCAGCCAAGGAAATCGTTTCCTTTTCCCGTTCCCTTGTGGAGCATATCCATGCTCTCTTTTACCTTTGCCTCATACGCGTCAACACTTGCCTTTGACACGAAAGGAAATGCATTTTCAATGTTTAATTTAATATTCTCCATTTTATATCTATTTTTATCGTAAAATTCTATTACCTCAAATTATCAGTCAACAATTTAATCTCTATGGTAGGAGCAATCCTCTCGTACAAGATATTATAGACAGCATCGAGAATAGGCATATTAATCTGATACCTTGCGTTTATCTCCTTTATGCACTTTGTCCCATAATACCCCTCCGCAATCATCTCCATCTCCAACTGAGCGGTCTTTACCGAATATCCCTTGCCTATCATAGTCCCAAACGTTCGGTTACGACTAAATTTAGAATAAGCAGTCACCAAGAGGTCTCCCAGATAAGCCGACTCATTGATGTTTCTGTGTTTTTGGCTAACGATATTGATAAATCTCTGCATCTCCTGAATAGCGTTAGAGACAAGTACGGCCTGAAAGTTATCTCCGTATTTCAGACCATGGCAGATACCCGCCGCAATGGCGTAAACATTTTTCAGTACGGAGGCATATTCCAATCCATCGACATCATCAATAACTGCCGTCTTCACAAAGTTACAGGTCAACATATTGGCCACAGCACGTCCGTTCTCACGGTTCTGACAACCCACCGTTAGATAGGAAAGCCTAGCCAAGGCCACTTCCTCCGCATGACAAGGACCGGAAATCACCATCAGGTTGTCATCGGGGACGCCATAAACCGTACGGAAATACTCCGAAACGATCAAATTCTCATCCGGCACAATGCCTTTTATGGCAGAGATGACGAACTTATTCTTGATGGATCGCTTCAGTTTCTTCAAATGACTTTTCAAAAATGGAGAGGGAGTCGCAAAAATAAGGACATCAGAATCCTTCACCACTTCATTGAGGTCCGAATTGAAGTCAATCCTGTCCACATCAAACTGCACAGCGGTAAGATAAGACGGATTACGCCCGATTTTTTTAAACTCCTCAATCTGGTCGTCTCTTCTGAGATACCAATTGATATGCCGATCCAAATTCATCAGACATATCTTTGCGATGGCGGTAGCCCAACTGCCACCACCTATCACTGCTATTTTTGGTTCCTGTTTCTCTTCCATAATCAAATTTTGCTAATCCACTCAGCAACCTCCTCCCGCGTAGGGTTGGCAAGCTCTAGTTTGAACTTTTTGTTCAAACCGCAAATATCCTGATGAAATTTATTAGGATTCAGACCTTTCATCTGATCTACCGTCAAGATTCCGGCCTTTTGAACCACAGGCACCCAATCTTCCGGAATACCTAATGCGGTGAACTTAGACACGGAATCCTTCAACTGAGCCTTCTCCGGCTTCATCTGAGGGAAGAACAACACCTCCTGTATGGTGGTCTGTCCGGTCATCAACATCACCAAACGGTCGATACCTATTCCGATACCTGACGTTGGAGGCATTCCATATTCCAACGAACGGATAAAGTCCTGGTCAATGAACATGGCCTCATCATCGCCCTTCTCCGAAAGGCGAAGTTGCTCCTTAAAACGTTCCATCTGGTCAATTGGATCGTTCAGCTCAGAATATGCATTGGCCAACTCCTTACCATTCACCATCAACTCAAAACGCTCCGTAAGTCCGGGTTTAGATCTATGCATTTTTGTAAGGGGAGACATTTCAACCGGATAATCTGTAATAAACGTAGGTTGGATATAAGTACCTTCGCAGAACTCTCCGAAAATCTCATCAATCAGTTTACCTTTACCCATCGTATCGTCAATCTCCATCTTCAGCTCCAGACAGACCTTACGGATTTCATCTTCACACTTGCCTTCCAAATCAAAGCCGGTCTTCTCCTTGATAGAATCAAGGATAGAGATACGTTTGAACGGAGCCTTGAAGCTGATGACATTATCACCCACCTGCGTCTGGCAAGATCCGTTTGCCTCCAAACATATTTTTTCGAGAAGTTGTTCCGTGAACGACATCATCCAATTATAATCTTTGTACTGGACATAAAGTTCCATACAAGTAAACTCAGGATTATGGGTACGGTCCATACCTTCGTTTCTGAAATTCTTTCCGATTTCATAAACGCCTTCGAAACCACCGACGATTAATCTCTTCAGATAAAGTTCGGTTGCGATACGAAGATACAGGTCAACATCCAGCGTATTATGATGAGTGATGAACGGACGTGCGCTTGCGCCTCCTGCTATCTGCTGCAAGATAGGAGTCTCCACCTCCATATAACCGGAGTCGTCGAGCACATTGCGCAACGTCTTATAAATCTTCGAACGTTTAACGAATATATCTTTCACTCCATCGTTAACGACAAGGTCAACGTAACGTTGACGATAACGCAATTCCGGATCTTCAAAAGCATCATAAGCCACACCGTCCTTATATTTCACGATAGGCAACGGACGCAATGATTTGCTCAAAACTTTCAGTTCGGCTGTATGAACGGAGATTTCTCCCATCTGAGTACGGAACACATAACCCTTTATTCCGACAAAGTCTCCGATGTCCAGCAATTTCTTAAACACGACATTATACAGATCCTTATTTTCGTCAGGACACAAATCGTCTCTTGATATATAGACCTGGATACGGCCTTTACTGTCTTGCAATTCCAAGAAAGAGGCCTTACCCATAATACGGCGGCTCATTATACGGCCGGCAATCGAGACCTCTTTGCGAGGAGCCTCGTCAGAGAATTCGCTCTTGATGTTCGTGGAATAATCCGTCACAACATATTCTGCTGCAGGATATGGGTCTATTCCCATTGCCCGCATCTCCTTTAGGCTTTCTCGCCTTAGGATTTCCTGTTCACTCAAATCCAATAAACTCATCCGTTCTTTTTTCTTATATTTATCCAATGTGCGCAAAATTACAAAAAAATAAATATCAATGGCTTACCATGGTACAATTTTGTTACTCTTACACCGGATATATCTTCCATTCCATCCTTTCCTCGCCACAAACTAAGAAACGGGATATGTACATTTTTTGAATAGAGGCTCAGCCGGCCCACCCTTCCCTATCCAAATTGCGGTAATTGATAGCTTCCGCAATATGACGATTCTCAATATTCTCCGAAGCATCCAAATCGGCAATAGTGCGAGACACTTTAAGAATTCTGTCATAAGCACGGGCAGAGAGATTCATCTTCAGCATTGCATTTTTCAGCATTGCCTGAGCCTCCTTGCCTAAGACCGCATACTGACGAAGCTGCTTACTACTCATCTGCGCATTACAATGCACGTTTGGCGAATCACGGAACCTCTCTTGTTGTATCTTTCTGGCATTGATGACACGCTCCCTCACCTTCTCGCTCGGTTCGGACGGCTGTGCCTCCGCCAACTTTTCGAAGGGGACAGGCACAATCTCTATCTGTATATCGATTCTATCCAACAAGGGTCCCGATATCCGGCTCAGATAACGCTGCACCACTCCGGGTCCACAGACACATGGTTTGTCAGGGTGATTGTAATAGCCACAAGGACAAGGATTCATTGAAGCCACCAGCATAAAACTGGCAGGATACTCGACGGTTGATTTAGCTCGCGATATAGTGATTTTTCTATCCTCCAGAGGCTGTCTCATCACCTCCAAGACCGTCCGTTTGAATTCCGGCAACTCATCAAGGAACAAGACGCCATGATGCGCCAACGAAATTTCCCCAGGCTGAGGGAACCCGCCACCACCCACCAACGCCACATCGGAGATGGTGTGATGCGGGCTCCGGAATGGCCGTTGTGTCATCAGAGAGGTTTCCTTACCTATTTTGCCAGCCACAGAGTGGATTTTCGTCGTCTCCAGAGCTTCATGCAAAGTGAGAGGTGGCAGGATTGTCGGTATTCGTTTGGCCAGCATCGACTTTCCCGCACCGGGAGGTCCCACAAGGATTATGTTATGTCCGCCGGCAGCAGCCACTTCAAAAGCTCGTTTCACATTCTCCTGTCCCTTTACATCGGAGAAATCCATATCAAAATGATTTAAGTTCTGGAAAAACTCGTTTCTCGTATCTACCACCGTAGGTTCTATTTTGAGTTCCCCATTCAAGAAGGCGATAACCTCCTTCAGGTTCTCAGCGCCATAGACATCCAAGTTGTTGACCACAGCCGCTTCCCTTGCATTCTCTTTGGGAAGGATAAATCCTTTAAACCCCTCTTCTCTCGCCTTTATTGCGATTGGCAGCACTCCCTTTATAGGCTGCAACGTGCCATCAAGAGACAGTTCTCCCATAATCAAATATTTATCCAGTTCATCACATTTCATCTTCTCTGCCGCAGCCAGGATGCCAATAGCCAAAGGCAAATCATAAGAAGCGCCCTCCTTCCTAATGTCAGCTGGTGCCATATTAATAATAATCTGATATTTAGGCAACCGCAATCCCATGAACTGCAATGCGGAGACAATCCTTTCGTGGCTCTCCTTGACCGCCACATCCGGCAAACCGACAAGAAAGAATTTGATTCCCTGAGACACATTTACCTCCATGGTAATAATAGTTGCGTGGATGCCTTGCACCGACGCGCCATAAGTTTTAACTAGCATTTTCCGTTCTTATAATGTTTAGAGGGACTGCAAACGTACAGATATACAAACGCAAACCTACATTTCAGGAAAGCCGCAACTAAACGATAGTTTATATTTTTCAGACACAAATATAAATAAATTCAGGAAAACTTTTGTCACAGTTGTGCTTGCAAAAAATATTTTTTGTTATTTTTGCAATAAAACGGCAAGGAGGTTGGGTCAAAACTTTTTTGAATATTTCTGTCGATAATTTGACAGGTACGGGGTTCTCCCCGTAAAATCAAGCTGTTATCAGAACAATCTTCGATACATTCTGATTCATAGAAATAAGTATCCAACTCCTTGCTCATTTTCCTTTCCAGTCAACATTCTAATGAAAGACAAGCACTTAACCAGATTAATAACAGATTTAGGTCGCTCCAAATACGGAAATCCCCTCAAAAACAGTTCATGTTACAATACATTCTACATCAGAAAAAAATCTGGCGGATGGAGAAAGATTTTCGCACCAGAACAGCAGTTAAAAAGATTACTCAAACGGCTAACTACCATTCTATATAAAGCATACCAACCGACAGATTGCGCGATGGGATTCATTCAAGGAAGATCCATCGTATCCAACGCATCCATACATATAGGACGGGAATATGTATTTAGCATAGACCTCAAAAACTTCTTCTCTTCCATCTCTTATCAGAAGGTACTCAAAATCTTTCAGAATGAGCCTTTCGGACGTTCTTCTTTAGACTGTCAATCCCTTGCCGGACTTTGCTGCATAGGAAACCCCGACGAGAAAGACATAAACAATTGTTTTTTACCTCAAGGTTCACCGGCATCTCCCATCCTGACCAACTTCATATGCAAAAAACTAGACGAAGAGATAAAAGATTTGGCAACAAGAAACGACATCCATTTCAGCAGGTATGCCGACGACCTTTCCTTTAGCGGAGACTCCGACATATTCTATCCTGACGGGACATTCTACCATGAACTAAAACATATCATAGAAAGCCACGGATTCCTCATCAACGAAAAGAAGACCCGACTACAACGGCAATCTCAACGGCAAGACGTCACTGGCCTGACCGTCAATCAGAAAGCCAACATATCAAAAGGATATTTGAGAGAGATTCGTTCCTTACTATACATTTGGGAACGTTTCGGATACGAGGCAGCAGAGACTCGATATAGGAAGAAACACAAATCCGGCAAGGAATTACTGCCCGTACTAAAAGGAAAGATTCTCTACATGAAAATGGCAAAAGGAAACGAAGATCCAACCTTTCTATCCATTTCAAAACGATTCAACGAAATAAAAGCAAGAACGCCAGACTGCCAGAAAAAAAAAGCAAAAACAAAGAACGAGATGCCTAACAACCCTAAAATAATCAAGATATTGAAATTCTCCATCATCGGAGTCCTATTGTCATCTTACATCTTAGCCACCTGCTCCAGATAAGGAATTCCGTATTACATCACAAACACAGACAACGGCTTTTGACCAAAACAAGAACGACGCCATCTTTATCAGACAACGTCGTTCATTTTTGCAAATAGAACCGATTTATTTCATCAACTTCTTATATCGTATACGATGCGGAGTCAAATCACCCAAACGCATTTTCTTGTTTTCCTCATATTCAGAGTAAGAACCTTGAAAGAAGAACACTTTAGAATCGCCCTCATACGCCAAGATATGCGTACAGATACGATCTAGAAACCAACGATCATGAGAAATGACCACTGCACAGCCCGCAAAATTTTCCAAACCCTCTTCCAACGCACGCAATGTATTGACATCTATGTCGTTGGTAGGCTCGTCCAGAAGTAGCACATTTGCCTCTGCCTTTAATGTCAGTGCCAAGTGCAACCTGTTTCTCTCTCCACCAGAAAGCACACCGCACTTCTTCTCCTGATCTGCGCCTGCAAAGTTGAATCTGGACAAATAAGCACGTGCATTCACTTCACGGCCTCCCATCCGGATAAACTCGGCGCCCTTGGAAACCACCTGATAAACAGACTTCTCCGGATCTATATCCTTATGATTCTGATCCACATAACCAACTTTTACCGTCTCTCCAACTTCAAAGGTTCCCTTATCAACGCTCTCCAAACCCATAATCATACGGAAGAGGGTCGTCTTTCCTGCACCATTCGGACCGATAATACCAACAATACCGTTTGGAGGCAGCATAAAGTTCAAATCCTCAAACAAGACTTTTTCACCAAACGCCTTCGACACATCAATCGCCTCTATCACCTTATTTCCTAAACGAGGTCCATTCGGAATGAAAATCTCCAACTTCTCTTCCCTATCTCTCTGGTCTTCATTAAGCAACTGGTCATAAGCATTCAGACGGGCCTTTCCCTTTGCCTGACGGGCTTTAGGCGCCAAATGGACCCACTCCAACTCTCGTTCCAATGTCTTTCTTCGCTTGCTGGCCTGTTTCTCCTCCTGCTCCATGCGTTTGGTCTTCTGTTCCAACCACGAAGTGTAGTTTCCCTTCCAAGGAATACCCTCACCTCTATCCAGTTCAAGAATCCAGCCCGCCACCTTATCCAAGAAATAACGGTCGTGGGTGATTGCGATGACCGTTCCCTGATACTGCTGCAAATGCTGTTCCAACCAATCTATGGACTCTGCGTCCAAATGGTTGGTAGGCTCGTCGAGCAACAAAATATCCGGTTGTTGAAGCAGCAATCGGCACAGAGCCACACGCCTACGTTCACCACCCGAAAGGTTCTTCACCAAAGCATCCTCAGGAGGACAACGCAAAGCGTCCATCGCACGTTCCAACTTATTATCCAAGTTCCACGCATCCGCATGGTCCAACAGTTCCTGCAACTCACCCTGACGAGCTATCAACTTGTCAAAATCGGCATCAGGATCTGCGAATTTCTCATTAATTTCATCAAACTCCTTCAGTAGAGCCACCACATCGGCCACACCTTCCTTCACGACCTCCTTCACCGTCTTCTCTTCATCAAGTTTAGGCTCCTGCTCTAGGTAACCCACCGAATAACCTGGAGAAAAGACAACCTCGCCCTGATAGGATTTATCAACACCAGCTATAATCTTCAACAAAGTGGATTTACCAGATCCGTTCAATCCGATAATTCCAATCTTAGCTCCATAAAAAAACGATAAATAAATATTATTAAGTACCTTTTTCTGGGGATTAAACGATTTACTCACCCCCACCATTGAGAAAATCACTTTCTTGTCGTCTGCCATTTCAAATTATAAAATTATAGTTTACAAAAAGTAGAGAAACGAGAACATCTCATCTATCATCTATTTCAAAAAAAACGATCCATCACATCTAAAGAACCGTTATTTTGGCAAAAACCGTTTTTACAGTTTCCTTATTCTTCACTTAGCTGTTTCTTAAGTTGCCGACCACCCGTATCATTCCTATCCATATCACACAATTCTTTTTGTCTGACAATTTCCATCTTTCCTCTAAAACAACGCCCCCCCCTCTCGAAGAATCATTTCAGACAATCTATCGATAATATAAGAAACAGCCACTTTTATCCCATATCAAAAAAAAACGCGCCGTCATTCTGACTCCGCATTCTGACTATTTACCATCTCTTGATCACAATCGGAATCGTCCACATTAGGGAGACAAATGCCGTCTTGGCTTTTCTGCTTGCGAATGCGGCTAAGCGTCTCCTGTGAAATATCCAAATAGGAAGCGATGACACGCAGAGGAGCCCGTTTCATAAGCTCAGGGTCCTGTTTGCACAAAGCCTCATAGCGTTCAGGTGCCTTCATAGCTCGAAGCAAGAAATTACGCATATCACGCATGACATTAAAATGCTGGGACATTTTAAACATACACAATGCAAAATCATGATAGACATAACAGAATTTCATCATATCATCGTAATGCACCATCACCAGCGTGGTAGGCTCCAGCGTTTCAACGGTCTCCAGACTCGGGCTTCGGGAATAGAAGCTCTGGATAGCCGTGACGAACTGCTTTTCATGAAGCACCCACGTCGTCACTTCCGTATCTCCCTCCTTATAATATGCCCTCATCATTCCTCGTTCCAAAAAATAAGCATAATTACAGACAGAGCCTTTCTCTACAATCACATGTTTTTTAGGGAAAGAGGCCCTTGTAAGATACCTTTCCATCCGACCTTCCAAATGCTCCAATGAATGGAACTGACTCATATAATTTACAAACTCACTATACATACCTTCAAACTTTAAAACCTCAACAAAAGCCCATTCGTTCTTAGGACCTCCACATAGGCACAATTAATAATATCCAGCAAAACAAGACCAATCCTACTTCAGCAAAAGGATGTCTTCAAAAAAAGGTACTCAGATTTAATACTATTTTAAAGCAAAAACGGCTAATGGCATCTCTCAAACCAAATTGTATTTTGTTTTCATCTCTGCAACAAAAAGTTTCATTCCTTCCGTTGCTCCAGTCCGAAAGACTGTTAAATTTTCATTATTAGGCACAGCTACCGTCTTCGGGTCTATCAGATAGATAGGGACACCCCTTCTAACATAGCGCACCAATCCCGCCGCAGGATAGACATTAAGAGAAGTTCCGACAATAAGAAAGATTTCGGCATCTTCTACCAGGCTAATCGCCGGCGTTATATTAGGCACCGCCTCCCCGAACCACACAATGAATGGCCTGAGTTGGGTGCCATCAGGAGCCTTATCGCCCAAATGGATATCGGCATCCGCCGGCAAATCGACGATAATGTCCTCCTCCTTGGACGACCTGGCCTTCATGATTTCCCCATGCAAATGCAACACGGAGGAGCTCCCTGCCCGTTCATGTAAATCATCTATATTTTGAGTGATTATATCCACCTCAAAATATCTTTCCAAATCAGCAAGTCCGACATGTCCATAATTAGGCTTACAAGCCAAAGTTTCCCTTCGTCTCTGATTGTAGAAATCAAGTACCATTCCCGGATTACGGGCAAATCCTTCCGGAGTTGCCACATCTTCCACCCGATAATGTTCCCACAAACCATCAGAATCTCGAAACGTACTGATCCCGCTCTCTGCACTAATGCCGGCACCTGTCAATACTACCAATTTTTTCATTTCTCTTCTTCTATTAAAAAAACGCAACAAAAAAAAGAGTCAGAATAGAATTCAGCCATCAATATTTCCTATTCCAAATTTCAGAATATAGGAAAGCCCTGCGGGCTTCTTCCGCTGTTTTCAGTTCTATCCGTGAAGCATTCCGCTCCTCTTCAAAAATTTTGGAAGAAGATGTCTTTTTATGCATCTTATCATCCACGACAGGTTCCATTTCCGATTTCAGCAGACATTCCGTCTCCATCTCAGGAATAGAGAATTGTCCATCGTTTCTTCTCCGATTTTTTGAGCATTCTTCCTCTTCATATTCGGAGACATCCACTTCTGGAGCCGTTCTTCGCACCTCTTCCTTATTGTTAGATTGACGCAAAGTCTTAACGATATTGAAAACAACAATACCTATAAAAACCAGCACATATATGTAATTATCCGAAATATCCATTTTTTTCTTTTTAGCTTAAAGCAATGATTCTATCTTAGATACCAATACATTTTTAGGCACGGCTCCCACTTGTTTGTCAACCACGTTTCCTCCCTTAAAGAAAAGAATAGTCGGAATATTCCGTATTCCATATTTCTCACACACCTCTGGATTTTCATCCACATCCAACTTGCCAATAACGGCTTTCCCTTCATACTCGTGAGCAAGCTCTTCGATTACAGGAGCGATAGAACGACAAGGACCGCACCATGTAGCCCAAAAATCAACAATCAACAAATTGCCTGAATTTGCTTTTTCTTCGAAGTTTGCATCTGTTATCTCTAATGCCATAATATATCTGTTTTTAGTATTTACTTATTTGTCTAAAAAAGGCGGATTATAAATCCTACAACCTTATCTTTTTTGAATTTATCAAAAATATGAAATTTTACAGAAAGAACAGCTTTCTATTTCAATTAATTTTAAAGTCAAACACTCCCCTTTCCTTATTTTCCTGTAAATAAGAGACAAATTCTGTCACATTCACTTTTTGACTTCTAGAGAAAAGATCCACACTAAGACCCGTCAACTTTTCCCTTATTTTCATATATAACAAAACCTTTCCGGGATTGTTTTTCACCAAAGTCACAAAATCGGCGACGAAATTGGCATCTACATGCTCTTCCGGGATCTCTATGGTCAGCTTTTCCATTAGGGAATCCTTTACTTCCGGAAGCAATGAGATGGAGCCAAACTTAAACTCGAATTCTTCCTGGTTATATCTCTTCGGCTGATACTTCCCCTTAAAGAACAAGAAAAATCCGTCTTGAAGATATTTCCCTTGCTCCACAAAATCCTGTCCAAAGAAGGCAAAGTCCGCCGAACCGGAAAAATCTTCAATCGTAGCTATCGCAAAAGGATTACCCTTTTTTGTCGATGCCCTTCTGACTCCGGTAACCATACCTCCCGATGTGATTTCTTTATTATAAAGGGACTGCGGATCTTTAAAATCATCCATTTTAGTATTACACACATAATCTAAGATGATTGCATAATCGTCAAGCGGATGGGCTGAGAGATAAACGCCAACCAATTCCCTCTCCCTATTCAGTTTGTCGAGAGGAGACCAAGGATTCGTCATCGGAGGCGCAACCGGCTTAGTTATCTCGACAGAATCCACGCCTCCCCACAAAGAGTTAGCAGCGACCATCTTGTCACTCTGCGCCTTATTCCCGTAACGCACTAGCACATCAAGGAAGACCTCGCCTTTGACCGTTTCCAAGAAGAACTGTTCCCTCGTCATCTCAGGGAAACAATCAAAAGCTCCGGCTAAAATCAGATTTTCAATCGACTTTTTGTTACACGCCGAAAGGTTGACACGTTCCACAAAATCGAAGACACCTGTATATGGTCCATTTTTCTCTCTTTCGTTAATTATAGCTTCCACTGCCGACTCTCCAACACCTTTCACACCTCCTAGTCCGAATAATATTTCTCCTTTATGGTTCACCGCAAAGTTCAACTCGGATTCGTTCACCTGCGGACCCTTCAATGGAATTTTCATGGCCTTACACTCCTCCATGAACTTCTTCACATCCGTAATGGTATCCTTACTCAGCGTGAGGTTGGCAGCCATATATTCGGCAGGATAGTGGGCTTTCAGATAACCCGTCTGATAGGCCACCCATGCATAGCACGCAGCATGCGACTTATTGAACGCATACGAAGCGAACGCCTCCCAATCCTTCCATATTTTCTCCAACACCTTCGGATCATGGCCATTCTCCGCACCTTGGTTGACAAACTTAGGCTTCAGTTCCGCCAAGATAGCCATCTGCTTCTTTCCCATCGCCTTACGAAGTTTATCTGACTCACCACGGGTGAAGTTGGCCAACAAACGGCTCAGAAGCATCACCTGCTCCTGATAGACTGTGATGCCATAAGTATCTTTCAGATACTTCTCCATAATCGGGATGTCGTAAGTAACAGGCTCCTGACCCTGCGCACGACGAATAAACTGCGGGATATACTGGATAGGACCCGGACGATACAACGCATTCATGGCGATAAGGTCTCCCAAAACCTTGGGTTGTAGTTCCCTCAGATATTTCTGCATTCCGGGAGACTCGAACTGGAACACGCCGATGGTTCGGCCCTCCGAGAAAAGTTTGTACGTCAGTTCATCGTCCAAAGGTATCGCTTCTATATCAATGTCGAGGCCAAACCTACGTTTCACATTTCGTAAGGCCTCTTTCTGTAACGTCAGAGTAGACAGACCCAAAAAGTCCATCTTTATCAGACCCACAGATTCAATGACATGCCCGTCATACTGAGTGACAAGCACATCTTCGTTAGATGCTTTATCTTTTACCGTACAGATAGGGGCGAATTTCGTCAGATCATCCGCACCGATAATAACACCACAAGCATGGATTCCTATCTGTCGGTTGGTATCCTCCAACTGTTCGGCATACTCCAACATAGAAGAGACATTGGGATCGTCACCGAAACGAGCCTCTTTCATGCTTGGTATCAACTTAAAACAGTTTTTCAACTTCACCTTCGGCGCCTTCTTGCCTTCCGCCGCATAGGTTTTACCCGAATCAGGATCGACAAAGTCGTCAAATTTATCAGGTATGAAACCCTTCAACTGGTTGACAACAGACAATGGCACGCCCTGCACACGGCCTACATCCGCAATACTTGATTTGGTTGCCATAGTACCATAGGTGATAATATGGGCAACTTTTTCCTTGCCGTATTTTTTAGTCACCCAATCCAATACCTTACCTCTACCGCAATCCTCGAAATCGACATCAATATCGGGAAGGGAGATACGGTCCGGATTCAAGAAACGTTCGAACAGCAAATCATAGGTCAAAGGATCTATATTTGTTATCTTCAAACAATATGCGACAACGGAACCTGCGGCAGAACCACGACCCGGACCAACCCAGACATCCAATTCTTCTCGCGCCGCCCGTATATAGTCACGCACAATGAGGAAGTATCCCGGAAATCCCATGGTCTTCATGATATGCAACTCAAACGTTATCTGCTCCACCTGTTTTTCTGTCAGTTGTTCTCCATAACGTTCGTGAGCTCCATCCCATGCCAATTTAGCCAGATAATCGGCCTCCAATTTGATACGGTACAGTTTTTCGTAACCGCCAATCTGTTTTATCTTTTTCTCCGCATCCTCTTGGCTCAACACCACTTGACCTTTCTCATCACGGGTAAATTCATTAAAAAGATCTTCCTCCGTAAACTTTTTACGATAATCATCCTCCGTGCCAAACTCTTCCGGGATAGGGAATTTAGGCATGATAGGTCCTGAATCGACGGAATACACCTCCACCTTATCCGCAATCTCCACCGTATTGGCAAGAGCATCCGGCAGATCGCCGAAGATGGCAGCCATCTCATCAGGCGTCTTCAGCCATTCCTGCTTCGTATAGTGCATACGGTTGGTATCCGACACATCCTTTCCCGTACTGAGACATATCAACCGGTCATGGGCCTCGGCATGATTCTCCTCCACAAAATGGACGTCATTCGTACATATTACCTTGATGCCGTTTCTACGGGCTATATCTATCAATATCGGATTGACCTCCTTCTGCCGTTCATAGACATCTGTTGCAGCATCGGGTTTGGTTGTCTGATGCCTTTGTATCTCTATGTAATAATCGTCACCGAATATACTTTTAAACCATTGAGCACTTTTTTCAGCCTCATCTATCTTACCTGCCAAAATCTTCTGCGGCAGCTCACCTCCTAGGCAGGCAGAACAAACAATCAAGCCTTCATGATACTTCTCCAACGACTCCTTGTCGATACGAGGGCGGTCATAGAAACCATCCGTGAACGCAACAGAAGATAGCTTACACAAACTTTTATATCCTTGTTTGTTTTTAGCCAACAAAATCAAGTGCCATCCACTACGGTCAACGATAAACTCTCGACCCGATTCCGGATTAACTGCCTTGACCGTTCTATCCTTCAACGTCAGCGATCGGCGGGCGCAATAAGCCTCTATACCGATGATGGGTTTAAACGGTATTTCCGTTTCCATCTTCAGCTTTAACTCTTCTATCTGTTTTTGTATTGCATCCGCCTTCTCTGCATCATCACCCGCCTTTTTCAAATCCTTCTGCAAATCGCCAAGCTTCGCCTTTGAAGCTCCGTTTACTTTCTTAACATAATCACAAAGGTCCTTGATGCCGTACATATTGCCATGGTCAGTAAGAGCAATGGCATTCATTCCCGTCTTTCTACATTTATCCACCAAATCAGGGACTTTTGACATTCCATCCAATATGGAATAGTGGGAGTGGACATGTAAATGAACAAATTGTGTCATATTAATCGCATTATAAGGAATACAAAGGTAGGAAAAACGAACGCACGAGAGCATTCTTTTTCACTTCATCTTTTCAACAAGATTACAAAGGTTACTAACAAAAAAAGGTGCGATTCATTTTCGAATCACACCCTTCCCGTTATATGTATTTTACAATCAAGCCTTCTTCGACTCTTTAGCCCAACTGTCTTTCAAAGCGACAGTACGGTTAAATACGAGTTTACCATTCTTCGCATCCGGATCGACATTAAAATAACCTGTTCTTTGGAATTGGAAGTTCTGCAATGGTTTCACATCATTCAACCAAGGTTCTACATAGCCATTTACAACCTTCAACGAATCAGGATTCAACATTTCTCTAAAATCACGGTCTTTCTCGTCACCCGGATTCTCCACATTGAACAATCGGTCATATAGCCGCACCTCAGCAGGCAATGCCGTAGATACATTCACCCAATGAATGGTTCCCTTCACCTTTCTATTGCTTTCGGGCATGCCACTCTTTGTCTGAGGATCATACTCTGCATAAACCTCAACGACATTTCCATCTTCATCCTTTTGGCATCCCGTACACTTTACAATATAGGCACTCTTCAACCTCACCTCATTGCCCGGAGTCATTCGGAAATATTTTTTAGGAGCGTCTTCCATGAAATCTTCACGTTCTATATACAGTTCCTTAGAAAATGGCATTTCATGAACCCCCATAGATTCATCCTCAGGATTATTGACGGTCTCCAACATCTCCGTTTTTCCTTCCGGATAATTTGTAATGATCAGTTTCACAGGATCAAGGACAGCAGACACTCTCTGAGCCGTACGGTTCAGTTCCTCCCTAATGGAATGTTCCAACAAAGAGACATTAATCACACCATCATATTTAGTATAACCGATTTTATCTATGAAACTCTGGATAGATGAAGGCGTATAACCACGGCGACGCAACCCACAGATAGTAGGCATACGAGGATCATCCCAGCCCCTAACCAAACCCTCCTGTACCAACTGCAACATTTTCCGTTTGCTCATCACTGTGTAAGTAATGTTCAAACGATTGAACTCTCGCTGGCGAGGTCTATAATCATCGTCCGCAAACTGATCAATAAACCAGTCATACAAAGGTCTGTGCACCTCAAACTCCAATGTACAAAGGGAATGAGTCACACCTTCAAAATAATCGGATTGACCATGGGCGAAGTCATACATAGGATACACCTTCCACGTCGTTCCTGTACGGTGATGAGGATGTGTGGTGATGATACGATACATGATAGGGTCTCTGAAGTGCATATTAGGAGACGCCATGTCTATCTTTGCGCGAAGCACCATCTTTCCGTCTTCCACCTCTCCTGCATTCATCTTTTCAAAAAGCCGGAGATTCTCCTCCACCGGACGATTGCGATATGGGCTTTCAGTACCTGGAGTCGTAGGTGTACCTTTCTGCTTGGCAATCTCCTCCGCAGACTGTTCATCCACATAAGCCTTGCCTTCTTTTATGAAACGGACGGCAAGATCCCACAAACGCTGAAAATAATCAGAAGCATAATAAATATTCTTCCATTGGAATCCCAACCACTGGATATCCTCCTTTATGGAGTCCACATACTCCACATCTTCTTTCACAGGATTGGTATCGTCAAACCGAAGATTACAAATTCCTCCATATCTTTGAGCAATCCCAAAATCCATACAGATAGCCTTTGCATGTCCAATATGCAGATAACCATTCGGCTCTGGCGGAAAACGAGTCTGTATACGACCACCATTTTTCCCCTCCTTTAGGTCTTCTTCAACCATGGATTCGATGAAATTTAAACTTTTCTTTGATTCCTCTTCTGATACATTCTCAACCATATCTTTATCTTTTGGATTAACCGTTTCATTTGCTATATTGTCCTCCGAAAAACAATCTTCAGACATTATAGTAACTTTCAAATTACCCACAAAATTAATTCATTTGGCAAAATATACAACAAGCTATTTGAAAATTAGTGAAGAAGAGTTGATAATAACAAATCGAACCTGTTCCTTCAACGAATTAACGGACAAAAGAAATGACAGACGGCAAAAAGGAATACTTTTGTAGAAAAGAAAACGACATGGAATTCAGCGACGCTATTATTTCTTGGTATCTTGTCAACAAAAGAGATTTGCCATGGAGGGACACCAACGATCCCTACAGAATTTGGATATCGGAGATCATACTGCAACAAACCAAAGTTGCGCAAGGATTATCCTACTACAATCGTTTCATCGAGAAGTTTCCTAACGCAACTGACCTAGCTAGTGCAAGTGAAGATGAGGTTTTGAAGGAATGGCAGGGATTAGGATATTACAGTAGAGCCAGAAACCTACACTCCGCAGCAAAGTCCATCTCGGAGATTCATGACGGGAAATTTCCTACATCATACGAGTCAATCAGATTATTAAAAGGAGTTGGAGACTACACCGCAGCCGCAATCTGTTCATTCGCTTACAACCAACCCTACGCAGTTGTGGACGGGAATGTATATCGGGTGTTATCCAGAGTCTTCGAAATCAGCACACCAATAGACAGCACTAACGGGAAAAAAGAGTTTGCGAAATTAGCACAAGAGTTAATCAATCCACGAAAAGCAGCCCTGCACAATCAAGCCATCATGGATTTAGGCGCTATGGTCTGCACACCGGATTCTCCATTGTGCGAAGAATGCCCAGTTTCTGAAATATGCCTCGTCCATACACACAACACAGAATCCTCATATCCCGTAAAGGGGAAAAAAAGCAGGCAAAGGGACCGATATTTTTACTATTTCTTCATTCAGAATGAAGGGAAAACATATCTGCACAGAAGAGAAGGAGACGACATATGGAAAGGTCTTTACGAATTTCCTTTAATAGAAGGGGATAAAGAATTGACAGAAGTCGAAACAATGAACATTTCGACAAACAACAGTTTGCCCGAGTTCAGAAACATTCGGATAACAAAGACACATCCTACTATTTTGCATATTTTGAGTCACCAACGCATCCACGCCCATTTTATCGAAGCGACAGCAGAATATAAGAGCGAAAACGCATCGACATACAAAGAGATAAACATCAGCAACATCCAGGAATATGCCATATCTCGACTGACAGAGTCGTTCTTAACAAAGAAGCTGCGATGACAACCAGGTAGAGAGACAACAAACTTTTTTTTTTTACAAAAAGCAAACGGGGCGGAATAAACATCCAGCCCCGTTTGCTTTTTTAACCATTCAACCTTCTATCTTCTAAGTAGAGTGAAGTGACCTACATATTGTTTGTCAATCTCTTCTATCTCTATCTCATACCAATAATCGGTAGACGGCATGTCCTTACCATTGTACGTTCCGTTCCAATCCGGATCGGAAGCTTTATACTGAACCAGCCTTTTGCCAAATCTATCATAAATTGAGACTATAGCTTCCGGATAAATCTCCTTCAAGTTTGCAGGAATCCATGTGTCATTCATTCCATCCCCATTTGGCGTAAAGAAATTAGGCACAAAGATAGCAGGAGGATCCATGCGGAACGACATTGTATCCGTACATCCATTATTATCAGTAACCAACACAACATGATCCGTGAACTTCAAATTTTCCTTCGTATCATTCTCATCCGGAAGACTCGAATCTATTCGATATAAGAAGGCCGGAGTTCCCTTTCCTGGCACCATCACAATCTTACGAGAACGGATATCAACAGAGTCTATACGTTCTATTTTCGGATTAGTAGTCACCTGCACTTCATAGCTGGCGTCAGTTTTACACTCACCCCTTGTCATATGAAGCAAGAATTTCGTCGTTTCCGCCAGCCTTACGCTGACATTAGAGCCGGACATCAAGCCCGTGCTGTCCTCCTTCACCCATTCGTAGGAGGA
>Ga0172377_10001758_pt1 | contig 22073 bp, 19 predicted proteins | sample Pumphouse3metaG_FD_119749 | JGI IMG/M metagenome (GOLD analysis project Ga0172377, IMG submission 119749) | Leachate microbial communities from a municipal landfill in Southern Ontario, Canada - Pumphouse #3 metaG | ecosystem: Engineered > Solid waste > Landfill > Unclassified | place: Canada...
AAGACTCTCAGCGCCCTCGGCTTCAGGGAAAAGGACATTCTCAAAAAAAGCGAAGACAACCCGTATATAGGATGAGGGTCATTCCAGGGTTAGGGTCATTCCAGGGTTAGGGTCATTCCAGGGTTAGGGTCATTGCGAGGTAGGGCGCTTTACGTAGCTACGCAAAGCACCCTACCAGCACCCTTACTTCTTGATGATCGTCCTGCGCAGCATCGGGTAGACGGGAACCAGCCAGATGAGTGCGAGGACCAGGAAAAAGACCACGGGACGCCAAGGGCTGAGCGATACGCCATCCCATACCGGAAGCCCCATGCACCATGCGATGAACCGCGCAAACGAACTGCCGATACGCAGACCGGCGGCGCTACGGACCATCATCGACGGGATACCGAAAACCAGCAGGACAGGAACGCCGATCGACACGACGGCTTTCCATATCGAATCCAATCGCCAGTACATCGCAGAAAGGAACATGCCGAACGCCCCAAGGGACGACAGAACCGCGAAACTGTAGAGGAAATGGGCGACAATGGAGAGGAACGTACCCATGACGCCAGGAGTTCCGTATACCATCGAATAGAGGGAGACATCGTGGAACGGAGCATAGAAGATCAGCTCCACGAGCATGTTCCCCACCGCATAGATGGCGGCGACTGAGAATAGATTCAGCAACTCTCCGACGAACACCGTCAAGCGCGAGCGTCCGTTCTGCACGGAAAACCGCATCGTGGCACGGAACGAGACGATCATCTGGATGAAAACCGCTATCGACGTGGCTATCTCCACCGACCCGTTTGCCGAAATGGACGCTGTTTCAAACGTAACGGCGAACGAACCATGCAACATGGCGAGGAGCGTAAAGACGAACGGCACCCCGATCGAAAACGCATATACCCATCCCATTGCGATGAGATTCTGGACCAGACTGTACCTGTATGTGGATTTCAACATCAACTTTCTCATAGCCGAGCCCCCTTGTGCGTCGTGCGATCGGACACCCCGTTCGTCAATTCTATGAACAGCCGCTGCAGATCGACAGGTCCGAGCGAAACATCCTCCGGCAATTCGGCAGGATCCAGTTTCTGCGCAAAGTATGCGACACGGATATTCCCTACCTGATCACCCCCGATCGGATCGAACTTCCGGGCAACGGCATCGACTGAAGCGGCGGGGCCGCTGACGGAGCAGGAGCACGCCAGCAAGTCCTCGACAGGTTCTTGCAACAACATACGCCCTTCCTTGATGATCGCCACATTCTCCACCAGATGTTCCGCTTCCTCGATCAGATGCGTCGAGACGACGACCGCCTTCGGAGTCTCGGATTCCGCATACGTCCTGACCAGGAGTTTGTAGAACAGGTCCCGATGGTTGGCGTCCAGACCGAGGACCGGCTCGTCAAGCAGGATGAACGGCACGTCCACGGAAAGCGCCACGATATTCTTGAACAGGGAGCGATACCCGGTGGAAAGCTTGGAGATCTTCTTGTCCTGGTCGAGCTCGAACCGCTCGGCAAGAGCGTCGGCTTTCGAGCGGTCGAAACTCGGATAATAGCGACTGGTCCAAAGCAGCGCATGCTTTACCTTCATATCATCGGGATAGAAGTTTTCCTCACCCACCATGAATATCCGCGAAAGTTGCTCATCATGTTCGCTTACCGGTTCCCCGTCGAGCGTCACCGTTCCCGAATCGGCGACCAGGCGACCGGTGATGATGTTCATCAACGTCGACTTACCCGCCCCGTTTCGTCCAAGCAGACCATAGATGGTCCCTGTCTCGAAGTTCAAGGAGACATTGTCCAACGCCTTGACGTCCTTGAAACTTTTGCTTACGTTCCGTATTTCCAATTTCATATATCGGACTCCTTGATCAGGTCCTTCAATTCCGCCACGGACAACCCGATCTTGCGGGCCTCGTCCAGCATCGGCCTGATATACTTGTCGGCGAACTGTGCCCGCCGCTTGTCTCTGATCAGTTCCACCGCCCCGTCGGCGACGAACATCCCCACCCCTCGCTTCTTGTAGATGACCCCTTCATCGACCAGCAGGTTCATCCCCTTGAGCACTGTCGCGGGATTAATCTTGTACCCCATCGATATCTCCGTCGTCGAAGGTATCTGCGTTCCTTGTGCATATGCGCCGGTGATGATTTCATCCTCCAGCAGCGATGCGATTTGAAGGAAGATCGGAATCTCGTTCGTTATGTGCAGATCCACTCGCAGCCTCCTATGCTTAATTAGTTAATTACTCAACTAATTAACTAGATAACATAAAAACCGAAATCTCGTCAACTCATTTTGGAGTATTTTTGATGAGACCGAGATACAAATGGCAACCAATTGGAATGCAAAAGTTAGCTGTATCTAACAAATAACTTCTGGCAACCACCTGTCGAATGAATATAAATTATTATGAGTTAATAAATTATATGCGAATATCATAGAAAACAAACCGCATTGTCCCCAGTTTGATCGTTCCGGTAGCATAACCTTGTAGCATCAGAAAACCGACGGGGCGGGATTATGGGACAGTACATAGCGCGAAGACTCTTCCATCTCTGTATCGTTCTGGCAGGAATCAGCGTCATCTGTTTCCTGCTCCTTGCATTTTCCGGCAAGGATCCCGCTGAATATATCGCACGCAGGGCGGATATCAACGCATCGGGACAGCAGATCGATGCGATCCGAAGCGAGATGGGGCTGGATCAGCCGCTGGTAGAGCGATATTTCGAATGGATCGTGAACCTCATCAGAGGAAAACCTGGCAACTCCTTGTATTCCGGTCGCCCGATTGCCACGGATTTCGCGCAATATTTTCCTGTCACATTCTCGCTCGTAGCGCTGGCGATGCTGTGGGTCGTCATCCTAGGAATCCCGATCGGCCTACTGTCTGCCCGGTTCCGTGACAGCGTAGCCGATCATGCGATCCGAGGAGTGACACTGCTGGGAATGTGCATTCCGACATTCTGGCTGGGATTCCTGCTTCTGCTGGCTTTCGCCATCCGGATTCCGCTATACACCGTGATGCCACAACCGGGGATCAGAGGATATGTCCTTCCGTCGCTTGCGCTGGGGCTTCCCATCGTCTGTTCGTTGATCCGGCTCTACCGATCCGCGTTGCTTTCACAACTTTCAGCGGACTACGTGCAATATGCGAAAGCTCGAGGGCTCTCCGCATGGAGAATTCTGGTCCGTCACGTCATGCGCAACGCCCTGCCACCCATCATCACATTGTTCTGCCAGTATCTCGGCTACTTGATCGCAGGTAGCGCGGTAGTGGAAAGCGTCTTTTCGTTGAACGGGATCGGAACGTATCTGATCTCCTGCGTCCTGGCATCGGATTCCGTCAGTGTGGCGTCGTGCATGCTCGTCATCGCCACAGTGTTCGTCGTATCGAATTTGCTGGGGGACGTGGCCAACGGGCTGCTCTGCCCATGGATGGTACGGGAAAGCAATGGATAGGAAGTTATCGAAACACCTACAGGCGATAGCCGGACTCATCATCATCTTTGGCATCGTCCTGACTGCGTTGTTCGCCCCAGCGATAGCACCGCATGATCCGACGGAGATAGACCTCGCCAGGAAATTTCTCCCGCCGAGCGAAGACTATCCTCTGGGAACCGATCAGCTGGGCAGATGCGAACTCTCGAGGCTGATTTTCGGAGCACGTCATTCATTGGCAATCAGCCTTCCGATCCTGTCGATCCTCGCAATCATCGGCCTGACCATCGGGACATTCGGAGCAAGCATCGGCGGAAAAACGGATCGGATCCTGACCATGGTCTGCGATATCTTCGTATCGTTCCCATCACTGATCATCGCCGTGGCGGTGATCGGCATCCTGGGAAATGGACTGGAGAACCTGTCCCTCGCTGTAGTCATGGCGATGTGGGCATGGTTCATCCGGACGGTACATGCCTATACGATGGTGGAGATGGGCAAGGATTATGTCCTTGCCGCACGGATATGCGGATGTGGTCCGGCGAAACTGATCATCCGGCACCTGATACCGAACATACTGCCCCAATTCTTCGTCTACCTCAGTACCGGGGTCGCTTCGTCGATCCTGATGGTCTCCAGCTTTGCGTTCCTCGGCCTTGGACTGCCCCACGGCGTGTCGGAATGGGGCGCGATGCTCAACGAAGCGCGGTCGAGCCTATATAGCCATCCGTCGCTTCTCATCTACCCGGGTTCGTGCATCCTCGTGACCGCCGCCGGCTTCAACCTGTTCGGAGAGGCGCTTCGGGACACGCTTCTCCCAGAGGAAGAAACGATATGAACATTCCTGCGACTGTGGATATCCGGAATCTGTGCGTCATGCACCGCAAGAGCGGGTACCTGTTGGTGGATTCCCTGTCGCTATCCATCTCACATGGGAGCTCCCTCGTCATACTGGGGCAATCGGGATGCGGCAAGACGATGACCTGCCGGGCGATCATCGGCTTGCTCGACCGGAACAAATTCCATGTGTCGGGATCGATCGCATTCGAGGGAACCGATTTGCTCGCCATGAAGCGGCAGGAACGACGGGCGCTATACGGCAAGGAAATCGCGATGATTCCGCAAAATCCAATGACCGCATTCGATCCGTCGATGCGCATCGGCGCCCAGATGCAGGAGACGCTTCTCATTCACGGAGTTGTCGCGCGCAACCGCGCCAAGCAGTACATCGAGGAGGCCTTGAGGCAGGCGGGACTCGATGATCCGAGAAGAGTCTGCCACAGCTATCCATACATGATGTCGGGAGGAATGCTCCAACGGGTATTGATCGCGATGGCGTCGATGACCTCCCCCCGCCTGGTGGTCGCCGACGAGCCGACCACAGCCTTGGATGTCGTCCATGCAGACGCCACGGTCGATTCGTTCAAGGAAATACGCAAACGAGGAGCGGCGGTCCTGCTGGTCACCCACGACTTTTCGGTCGCATCCCGCATGGGGGGCGACTTACTGGTGATGAAAGATGGAAAACTCGTGGAACAGGGACGGACGGAAACGTTGTTGACGCATCCGGAGCAGCTGTATACGAAGGCTCTGCTCGCGGCATGCCGCCTCTCGTCCGCGCACATAACGGAGGAAGTCTGCTGATGCTCGAAGCCCGACATTTGACCAAGCGATATCCTACTCGGATCGACGGCTTCCATGGAGAAGTTGCTGCGGTACAGGATGTGAACATCTCGCTGAAGGACGGCAGAGCATACGCCTTGGTAGGCGAAAGCGGTTCCGGAAAAAGCACGCTGGCTATGCTGCTATCCGGCCTGATCCCCCCTACCTCGGGGGATGTAACGCTCAACGGAACAAGCATCGTCCCTCGGGGACAACTTCGCGACAAACGGCTTTGCACGCAGCTCCAGCTCGTCCTGCAGGATGGGAAAAGCGCCCTGGATCCGAAGATGTCGGTATATCGGAACATTGCCGAACCGATCAGGAACCTGACCCCCATGGGGAGAGAAGCGGAAAAAGCGGTCATTGAACGTCTCGCGGCAGAGGCGGAGCTCACGCTTGAGGAGCTATGCCGCAGACCGCACGAATTATCCGGCGGACAGCAGAAACGGGCCTGCATAGCACGTGCGCTGGCCACCAATCCGCAGGTGATCATCTTCGATGAAGCGGTCAGCGGACTGGACGTATTGATCCGCAAGAGCATCCTCGACTTGCTGAAGCGGATCCAAGCAAAACGGAAAGCAACGTATCTGGTCATCACCCATGACATCGACGTGGCGCTGTATCTGGCGGACAGCATCATGATCATGAAAGACGGACGAATCATAGAACAGGTCGATTTCCGCGGGGATTTCTCCTGTTTCACCCATCCCTACTCCCGGCGATTGCTGCATGCGGCGATATCGTGAGACGGATGGGAAATAAAAGCCGCACATGGCAGGAGGAGCATATCCATGAACAAACGAAAGGTATTCATGCCCATCATGATCGTGATGATGAGCATCACTTTGATCGCATGCGGAGGAAGCGACGAATCTTCCGCGACATCTTCGGATGACGGTACAACGAAGCATCCGCAGGAAACGGCAGGAACCGTGACGCTCACCGAAAGCTGGAGCTTCCCGTCAGGAATCGTCCCGGCGCTGAATCCGGGGGTAGCCACAAACTACGAAGGAGTCTACTGGGGGAAGAACTTCTACGATACGTTGGTCAGCTACGACGATCAGAGAAGGATCGTCGGTCAACTGGCGGAAAGCTGGGAAATGAGCGACGATGGAAAACGCTATACGTTCCATCTGCGCGACGGCGTCAGGTTCTCGGACGGAACCCCGCTGACAGCCGAAGCAGTCAAGCTATCGTTCGAAGCTGCGGTATTCAACCTCGGGATGTTCAACGGTTCATATGGAAGACTTTCATCGCTCTTCGAAACGATCGAGATCATCGACGATCTGACGGTGGCCATCAATCTGACGCAACCGTACTACGGAACGCTCAACGACCTGACGATGAGTTGTCCGCTCGCCATCGTCAACCCTGTCGCGTTCGAGGGAGCGGACGACTTGCGATACTCCGATGTCTTCAAGACGGCATCGTTCGGCACCGGTCCGTACATGTACCAGGGCGAGTATTCCAACAATACCTACACGTTCGTCAGGAATCCCCATTACTGGGGGGAGCCTCCGCATGCCGACAAATTCGAGGTGAAGATCATCGCGGACAACGATACGAAACTGCTTGCTCTTCGAAACGGAGAGATCGATATGATCGCAGGAACGAGCAGAATCAATTTCGACGGGTTCGCCCAGATGTCCGCCGTTCCGGGTTTTGGATCGGCGATGGACAGTCGCTCCTCGCTCAACCGATTTCTTGGAATGAATCTGACGAAAGCGCCGTTCAATGACGAGAGGGTCCGGAAAGCGGTAGCCTATGCCATCGATCAGCAGGCATTGGAGAAAGCGGTGTTCAATGGTCTGGAGACAGCCGCTGAAACGTTGTTCCCCGCTACCGCGACATACTGCGACGTTGACCAGACCGTATTCGGGACCGATCTGGAGCAGGCCGGCCGCCTGATGGATGCGGCAGGTTGGGTCGATACTGACGGAGACGGCATCAGGGAGAAGGATACAGTCAAGCTGGTCGTCGACATGAACTATCTGAAGAGTCTCGCAAGCATCGACAATCTTGCCCTCGCCCTTGCCTCGCAACTGAAGAAAATCGGATTCAAGGTGAACGTGATCCCGGGAGACATGATGACCTATTACGCAGCGATGGCGACCAGTCATCTGGTCCTGGCGAACACCTATGGTGGAGCGTTCGATCCGAATGCCGTGCTGACGAACATGAATCCGAGTTTCAGCACCGATCCTTTGTTGATCCAGGTGTCAGGATTCTTTTCAGAAGGGTTGCTTGATGAACTGGAGGCTACGTCGGATGAAAACCGTGTGAAGGAGATCTATGAAGTCATACTGAAGACAATCGCCGACAAGACGTTGCTCGTGCCGTTGACACGTTCCCATGACCTTGCCATCTGGAACGATACGGTCGTGGACGGCTATGTCTTCGATGCCGATCCGAGCTATGTGCTCGTGCAGAACATCCGTATGAAATGATTCTTCGTTTTCAGCGTCCGGTCCTACCCCGGACGCTGTTTCGCAATAGATCCTCGAGGAGGAACCCCAAGTGTTCAAGAAAGTACTGGAATATGCCGGCGAGCATCGGAAGACGACGTACAAAGCGATTGTCGCAATGCTGGTCGGCATCGTGATGAACGTCCTGCCGTTCCTGTTCATCTACCAGCTCATCAGCCCTATGCTGATGGGCTGGAGCATGAGTGTCGGCTATGTGGCGCCCCGGGTAGCGGCGATCGCGCTGTGTCTGACGCTGTACGCGGTGTTCTACATCAAAGGTCTGTCACTCTCCCATCTGGCGGCGTTCAACACGCTGAAGAACCTGCGCATCTCGCTACAAAGCAAACTGGAGGCCCAACCATTAGGGACGATCCAGGAAAAGGGGATCGGTGCGTTGAAGAAAGTGTTCATCGACGACATCGACACGATCGAGCTGCTGCTCGCCCATGCGTTGCCGGAAGGTATCGCAAACCTGTCGATCCCGGCAATCGTGTTCGTCTGCATGTTCTTCGTCGACTGGAAGCTGGCGCTGCTTTCGCTGTGCTCGCTACCGCTGGGGATCATCTCCATGGGAGTGATGTTCAGGATCGGCATGAAAGACATGGACAACTACTATGCCGCAGCCCGCAGGATGAACAACACGATCGTCGAATACATCAACGGCATGGAGGTCGTCAAGGTGTTCAATCGGGACGGCGAATCGTATCGTCGTTTCGAAAACGATGTAAAGAGCTACCGTGATTTCACGCTGGCCTGGTACAAGATATGCTGGCCGTGGATGGCGCTGTATACCAGCATCCTGCCGTGCGTCGCCATGGTCACGCTACCGCTGGGAGCCTATTTCGTATTGACCGGCGCTTCGGCCTTGCCCGATTTCGTCCTGGTGCTGTGCATGTCGCTGGCCGTCGGTCCGCCGTTGCTTCGCGCCATGGCCTTCGGTTCGACGATCCCTCAGATCAACTACAAGATCCAGAGTCTGGAAAAGATGCTGGCGGACGCCCCGTTACTTCAGACCGATCGTCCGTTCTCAGGCACGGACCATAGCGTGGAGTTCGATGGGATCAGGTTCTCATACAATGAGACAGAGGTCCTCCACGGGGTGTCGATGCATGTCAAGGAAGGTTCGCTGGTGGCCCTCGTCGGCGAATCGGGCAGTGGCAAATCGACGTTGGCCAAGTTGCTCGTCCACTTCTACGATGTCAGCGGCGGATCGATCAAGATCGGTGGACAGGACATCAGGGACATGAGCGTAGAATCGCTCAACGAGCAGATATCGTATGTCGCGCAGGAGCAGTTCCTCTTCAACACCTCCTTGCTCGACAATATCCGGTTGGGCAGGCTCGACGCCACCGATGAACAGGTGATGGCTGCGGCGGAGAAGGCTCAGTGCACCGAGTTCCTCGACCGGCTCGAAAACGGCATCCATACCATGGCCGGAGACGGAGGCAAACAGTTGTCCGGGGGAGAGCGCCAGCGCATCTCGCTGGCCAGGGCAATTCTCAAGGATGCGCCGATCGTCGTCCTCGACGAGGCTACGGCGTTCATGGATCCGGAGAACGAGGAGAAGATGAACGCCGCGATCGCCTCCGTCATCGAGGGCAAGACGGTCATCGTCATCGCCCATCGGCTGCAGTCGATCGTCGATGCCGACATGATCTGCGTTCTTGATGATGGGAATCTTGCCGCCACGGGGACGCACAAGCAGTTGCTCGGCTCCTGTCCCGGGTATCAGAAACTCTGGCAGGCGGCGCAAGGCAGCGCGAACTGGAAAGTCAGCACCGCGCAAGGAGGTGATGTGCAATGATCAATCTGATGAAACGGATCATGGCTGTAGCGGGACCATATCGGGGGCGGATTCGATTGGCGTTCGTCTTTTCGTTCTTGAAATCGTTCCTATCGAAAGCTCCGATCGTCCTGGCGTTCGTCGTGCTTTCCGCATTTCTTACGGGTACCGCCACGGCGCAGCTGTGTCTGTACATCGGCGCCGCGATCGCCGCAAGCCTGTTGTTGCAGATTGTGTTCACCAATATCGCCGATAGGCTTCAATCCGCGGCAGGCTACATGATCTTCGCCGACAAGCGGATGGCGCTTGGCCAGCATCTGCGGAAGATGCCGATGGGGTACTTCACCGAGGGGAACATCGGAAAGATCAGCTCGGTACTGTCCACCGATATGGTATTCATCGAGGAGAACTGCATGTCGGTCCTCGCAGATCTGATGAGCGATGTCTTCGCCCAGGCGATCATGGTTCTGTTCATGGTGTATTTCAACGTCTGGCTTGCCCTGGCCTCGATCGTGGTTCTGGGCATCGTGCTGCTCGTCGGGCGGGGGATGCATCGGGTGAGCATGGTCGATTCGTCCGAGAAGCAGGAACAGAGCGAGTGTCTGACGGAGGCGGTGCTCGATTTCATCGAGGGAATCGGGATCATCAAGACCTACAATCTGCTTGGGGAGAAATCAAGGGAGCTGTCGGCGAACTTCCAGGCAAGCTGCGACAGTTCGGTAAAGTTCGAGGAGGATCTTACGCCATGGCAGCGTCGGTTGAATGTCATCTATGGGCTGGGGGCATCGATCATCCTCAGCCTCGCTCTCATGTTCCTGTTTCGGGGGATGATGGATGCCGCGATGGTCGTGGGCATCATGTTGTTCGTGTTCGATCTGTTCGGTCCGATCAAGGCGTTGTACGCCCAGGGCACTCGTCTGACGGTAATGAGCAGCTGCATGGACCGGATCGAGGAGGTGTTCGCCGAAGCGGAGCTGCCGGATACTGGGTCAGAATGTCTTCCAGCATTTTCCGAGGCACCGGAGGTCGAGTTCCAGCAGGTTTCGTTCGCATATGGAGAGAAGGAGGTTCTCAGCGATGTGTCGTTCGCCTTGCAGCGGAACACGATGACGGCGCTGGTGGGGCCGTCCGGCGGAGGCAAGTCGACGATTGCGAATCTCCTACCCCGTTTCTGGGATGTCAATTCGGGTTCGGTACGGATTCGTGGCGTGGATATCAGGTCCGTGCCGCTACGGGATGTGATGGATCGGATCAGTATGGTGTTCCAGCGGGTCTATCTGTTCCAGGACACGATTTACAACAATATCAGCATGGGGCGTCCCGAGGCTACCGTCGAGGAGGTGCATGAGGCGGCGCGCAAGGCTCGCTGCTACGATTTCATCATGGCTTTGCCCGGTGGGTTCGATACTGTCGTCGGAGAGGGTGGACAGACGCTTTCAGGGGGAGAGAAGCAGCGTATTTCGATCGCCCGTTGCATGCTCAAGGATGCTCCGATCATCATTCTCGACGAGGCTACGGCAAGTGTCGACGCCGACAACGAAAGCTATATCCAGGAGGCGATCAGCGAGTTGTGCAAGGGCAAGACGCTGCTGGTCATCGCTCACCGTCTCAACACGATCCGCGGGGCTGATCAGATTCTCGTCGTCGCGGGAGGTCGTATCGTCCAGCGGGGGCGGCACGAGGAGTTGATGGATCAGAACGGGACGTACAGGAACTTCGTCACCGCACGTGAAAATAGTCGCGGCTGGTATAAGGGTCGTGGTAGGGTGATTGCAGGGTGATTGCGGGGTGAGTGCGGGGTGAGTGCAGGGTGAACGCCATGTGGCCGCTGAATTTGCGATGTGTGGGCGCTGAGCGATCACCAGAGCGGAACATCATCCCAGCGACCCTGCAATCCTGCATCCCTGCAATCCCAACCACGACCTGAGTCCGACTGCCAGGTGTCTTGCCTGGCGGTTTTGTTTTGTCCTAGGGATCGCCGAGGGACGAGCAATGTGGAAATCCTCGCAAAGGAGGGAGACAGAATCCCAGGAGATTCCAGGATGCTCTGTTTCTTTGCCATAAGTACAGATATTGTTTGAAACCGGAAAAACTACTGATTCAAAATGTATACCAATGCATGGCGATAATATCCGTTTTTATACCTTTTTTTCACATTATTTTGAATTCTTTCACAACAACTCGATTAAACAAATTGTTTAAATCATCTTGCTTAATAGGAAACGCAGTGCTACTATATGGCTAAAACATAGCTGGAGGCGTGTGTGAGAACCTTTGCGACTGTTCAGGAACGGATCCTTGACCGTGCGCTCTATTTGATCGGAACTCATGGAGATTACGATGTACCGATCCGGGACATCACGAAGGCCGCGAATGTCAATGTCAATGCGATCAACTACTATTTCGGAAACAAGGAGAACCTGATCAGGGAAGTCGAACGGTTTTTCATCGCGAATTACCGGAGCGCCTACGCCGTTCTCGATAGCGATGAGAAACCTGAACAGAAACTGTTGCTTTGGGCGAACGAGGTAATGGAGTATACGCTCCAGTATCCGGGGATCCAGAGACTCCAGCAACGGGCGATCAAGAGTCCGGAGCCGGGGGAGATGAAGGCGTTTCTTCTCGAAAATGCGCACCGGTATGACGAAGCGGTTCTTTCGGTCCTCAAGAATTTGCTGGGCGATCGGCCCGACCTGCAGATGATCAAGCTGATGTTCTATAGCGCGATCATCCACCCGGCAAATTTTGGAACGGAGGTGGACTTCGGGACGAACGCCATCACAGACAGACAATTCCGGCTGGAATATATCAGGGCAGTCGTAGAAACTATACAACGAGGGATAAAACGTCATGAAATTTGAGCATTTGTTTTCTCCGATCACAGTTCGCGGCTGCGAGTTTCGCAATCGCGTGGTGTTTCCCGCCATGGGAACGAAAATGGGGAGCGAGGATCGTTTCGTCACTCAGCGGCTGATCGACTATCATGTGGCGCGGGCGAAAGGGGGCAACGGCCTCAACATGGTCGAAGTTTGTTCCGTCCACAAGCCATCCTCCCCCAAGAACTTCCTCGCCCTCTCCGAGGATGTGTACATCCCGTTGATGCGGGAGCTCGTCGATGCGGTGCATGTGGCCGGCGCGAAGGTGGGTCTCCAGCTATGGCAGGGAGGGCTTGCCGTCGGTTCCGATCGCGAGTCGATGATCGTCATCCCCAATCCGATGCCGATTCCCGGCACCGAATATACCCTTCCCGGGGCAATACCGCAGTTGCTCGAGGAAATCGCACAGGCGTTCGGAGCCGCGGCGAGGCGGGCGACGGAAGCAGGTTTCGACTGTGTTGAGTTCCATTGCGGACACAACTACTCCCCTCACTGCTTCCTGAGCTCGGCGATGAACCACCGCACCGACGAATATGGCGGATCGTTGGAAAACCGCGCCCGATATCCGCTCGCCTGCATCAGAGAGATCAGGAAGAACGTCCCAGACAGCATGCCGATTTTCATGCGTGTCGACGCTCATGACGATTATCTGGAGAATGGATTGACGATCGATGATGTCATCGCATTCTGCAAGATGGCGGGAGAGACGGGCGTGGACGTGCTGGACATATCCCGGGGAAACTTCAGTTCCAACGCGATCAAGTACGAGGTACCCCCGGTGGATATCCCTCGTGGGTTCAACGTGGAGAATGCGGCGAAGATCCGCAAGGCGACCGGCATGGTCACCGTCGCCGTCGGGCGAATCAACGATCCGGCGTTGGCGGAAGAGATTCTTGCTTCCGATAAGGCGGACATGGTCGTGATCGGACGAGGACAGCTCGCCGATCCCGAGTTCTGTAACAAGGCTCGGGAGGGGCGTGAGGATGAGATCGTTCGTTGCGTCGCATGCAACCAAGGGTGCTACGATGGGTTCGTCAATCCTGCGTTCCCCCATATCACCTGCATGCGAAATCCTGCATTAGGAAGAGAACGGGAATATGCATTGGTTCCGACCAAGACGCCGAAGACCGTGTTGATCGCCGGAGGCGGTATGGCGGGGCTCGAGGCGGCCATCACGCTCAAGGAACGGGGTCACCATCCTATCGTCGTCGAGGCGACCGATCAGCTGGGAGGTCAGTTCCTGCTCGCCGGTGCCGCTCCGCACAAGGAGGAGATGACCGCCGCCGCGAAATGGATGGGGCTCGAGGCGAGACGGGAGGGCGTGGAGATTCTCCTGAATACTCCTGTGACGGCTGAAACGATCGACCGGCTACATCCCGATGAGGTGATCGTTGCCATCGGCGCCGAGCCGATCCATATGAATGTCCCCGGCATCGATCTGCCCTCCGTGACCGATTCGCATACGGTTCTCGCAGGCAAGGCAGATTTGAAGGGGCGTGTCGTGGTCATCGGAGGCGGGCTCGTCGGTCTTGAGGTCGCTGAGTATCTGTCCGAACGCAAGCATCCGATCACCGTTCTTGAGATGCAGGATGCGGTGGCGAAGGATCTGGGGGATCTTCGCAAGATTTCGGTCATGGAGCGTCTGTACGCGGACGGGATCGATATCCGTACCAACGCCAAGTGCGTCGCCATCGAACCGACCACCGTCACGATCGAATCGGAGGGCAAGCAGGAAAAAATTCCCGCCGACAGTGTTGTTGTCGCGGTGGGAGCTAAGTCCCGCTCTTCGGAGGAAATCAAAGCGAAGTGCATGGCCGAGGGTATCCCCTGCCATGTGATCGGCGATGCTGTTCGTGCCAGAAGGATGCTCAACGCCACGGCGGAGGCCGCCGCGGTCGCCCGTGAAATATGAGGTTAGGGTCATTGCAGGTTCATTGCAGTAGCTACGCAAAGCACCTTACCAGCACCCTACCATCACCCTATCCCGAACCGGCATCCATATAAGGAGAAGATATCATGATGTTAACACAGGGGACCATCGGCGGGCTGACAGTCAAGAATAGGATTCTGTTCGCGCCGATGGGCAGTCACATCGACAATCTGGGTCCCGGGACCTATGAGTATTTCATGGAACGGGCCAGGGGCGGAGCGGGAATGATCATGATTCCCGTATTCATCAAGGAATATGTGGAAACCAGCGGTCCGTCGCTGACGATCACCGACGAAAACCAGCAAATGTGTCGCAAGCTCGTCGAAGACGCTAAGAGATGCGGAAGCAGGGTCTGCTTCCAGATTGTACCGGGATACGGACGGATCATGCCCGGCTCCATCCAGCATCCGGGCAAGCCGGTGGCTCCGTCGGAGATTCCGTCGATGTACGATCCGGCTACGACCTGCCATGCGTTGACGATCGAAGAGATCGGGACGCTCAAGCGGGGGTACCGGGAGACCGTGGAAAAAGTGTTCGCGTTGGGAGCAGATGCGGTCGAGATACACTCGTACGGCGGCTACCTGATCGACCAGTTTCTCACCGAGGCGTTCAACCATCGTACCGATGCATACGGGGGGTCGCTGGAGAACCGCAGCCGATTGTTGACCGAATTGATCGGTATCACCCGGGAAGTATGCGGAAAGACCTTCCCGCTAATGGTCAAGTACACACCGTGCCACTATCTCGACTACCCTGGCTATCGGAAAATAGAGGAAGGCGTCGAGATGTCGAAGCTTCTTGAACAAGCGGGGGTCGATCTGCTGCATGTCGACGCAGGGTCGTTCGAAAACCATTATCTGGCCATGCCGCCCACGTATCAGCAGGAGCAGGTATACCAGCTCAGGTCGTCGGAAATCGTCAAACGCAATGTTTCGATTCCCGTAGCGACCGATGCAAAACTTGGAGACTTGGACAAAGGCGAACATGCGTTGCTGTATGGCAAGACCGACTTTCTGGTCATCGGACGCGCGATGCTCGCCGATCCGAACCTGCCGAAGAAGCTGGAAGAGAATCATCCAGACGATATCACGCCGTGCATCGGATGCAACGAGTGCATCGGAAGCGTCACGATCGGCTCGCATGTCGTGTGTACCGTGAATCCGGAGGCTGGATGCGAGACGACGATGAAGCTCAAGAAGGCTACAACGGCGAAGAAGGTGCTGGTCGTAGGAGGAGGCCCCGGCGGCATGGCAGCGGCTCTCGACGCCCACCGGGCAGGACATCGCGTCGAGCTTTGGGAGAAGACCAACAGACTCGGTGGCATGGCCAACGCCGCAGGTAGGCCGTGGTTCAAGCGGGAGGTCGATGAACTGGTACAATGGTACAGAAGGCAGGTCATCGAAAACAGCATTCCCGTCAAGTATTATGCTCAAGCGACCGCCGAATCGATCGCCGCATATGGGGCGGACGTCGTAGTCGTCGCTACTGGATCGCATCCGCGCAAGTTCCCACTCCCCGGTCTCGACCGGACGAATGTCGTCATGGCGATCGACGCAATGATGGACCGGGCGACGATGGGCACGAACCTGCTGATGGTCGGAGGTGGCCTGGTAGGGTGTGAGACAGCCTTGCACCTCTCTCCGAGAGGCAAGAAGACCACGATCATCGAGATGGCACCCAAGCTCCTTCCCGAACAGATCTTCTACATGAACGAGATCATGTTGACGCAGATGCTCCATGCCGATCCGAATATCAGTATCAAAGTGGGAACGAAATTGATCGAGGTTACGGATTCCGGAGCAATCGTGGAGACCAATGGCGTCCGTAGCGAGATTCCGTGCGACACAGTGGTGCTTGCGATGGGTATGCAGAGCGAACCGAACTTCGTCGAGGAGTTGAAGGAAAAGGTCACCGAAGTCTATTGCGTCGGAGACTGCTGCAAGCCGCGGCACATCATCGAGGCGCTTCGGGAAGCACGGGAGGCGGTCAACGCCATCGCATGACGTGCGGAATCATCATCTGAATATGAATCATGATACGGCGGGGTGATGCTATCCCGCCGTTTTTCGGTTTCGATTGATGCTTCATCCCGCGATCGATCCGCTAGCCAATCAATCTCTCGGCAAGGACACCGATCTCCTGCTCATCCAATCCGATATGCCGGAGGTAGCCGCGGCTGTCCCCATACCGGCGGGCAAGATGGTCGAGCGTATCGCGCATCGTCTGCGGTTTCGATTCCATGACGTAGGCTGGTACGGAAATGCCGGCTTGGCGGAAGTATTCCTTCTGCATTTCGAAAACTTCGCGCATGTAGTGTTCGGAAACTGCATAGTCGGCTATCACCAGATCGTCGGGAACCTTGGCTAGCTTGAGCAGTAGCATCGCCACCAGCCCGGTGCGATCCTTGCCTGCAGTACAATGGAACAACACGCAACCGTCGGATTCCACCATCTCCTTGAAGACCAAGGCAAGCGTCGCCCCGCTTTCGTCCAGCAATCCGACGTACAGATCGGTCATCGAGGGCGGCAGATATCGTTCGACCCGCACGTTCTGAATGCCGTCCAGCAATGGATAGTTTGCGTACCGGATTCCGATCCTATCGGAATCGGGGGCGCGGGAGACTTCCATGGAGGTGCGGAGGTCGACGACCAGACCGATCTCGTAGGTCTCGAGGAACTCGATGTCGTGCGTCGTCAGGCCGGACGGCGGGTCGCTGCGGAGAAACGACGCATGACGAGTGACCCGTCCATCTTCAGTGCGGTATCCCCCGAGGTCCCTTGTGTTACGGGTCATGTCGAGCGGCAACGGAATCGAGGCTTGCTCCAGAAAAGTTCCAATCATACACCAATGATACAGTGACGACCTCGCAGGGGCAACAAAAAAGCTCAGTGCGACAGAAAAACAAAGGCGGCGATCCTATCGGAAAGCCGCCCACTTGCCTTGCGTCGAATGTGTCGATCAGAAATCAAGGAAGAACGTAACGGAACCGACGATGCCGTCCTTCACGCCTTTCGCATAGTTCGAGCCACCCATTACGTATGCCAGCTGGTAGCCCAGGTCGATGAAGTCGAAGAACGAGACTGTGAACTGGACCCCGGTGCTGTACAGCAGGTTGTAGCCATTGTCCGGTTTGATGGAAGAATTGAAATACTCTCCAGTACCGTAGCCGATATCGAAAAAGAAGTTGATACGCGGATAGATGCCACTGAAGAACGGTTCAGGACCGGCGAAACGGATGTCGAAGTTGTTGACGGCGGTGAACTGGGTGTTGTATGTCCAAGTATTGAAACCACGAACTTTGCGTCCGAGGGAGACGCCGCCCTGCGCATAGACGGGAACTTTTCGGCCGTCGGTCCAGTTGATGTTTGCCCGATCGACGACAGTGATCGAGAACAGATTGAATTTCTGATCGTCGGACTTCAGCTGATATAGGGTCTTCGCACCGACCGCATTGAACGTGACGCTGTAGTAGTCGGCCTCGCCGTCCAGAGCTCTGTTGAGGGACAGTGGAGCCCATTTGGCGTTCAAGTCCGCCACGAACCCGTCCTGGCTGGTTTTCAGATCCTGCATCATGTCGTATTTCGCTCCGACGATGAACGCGGTGCCGAGCATCATGTTCTTGCTCTCTCCGGGAATACCTGTCAGATCTGGGTAGACGCTGTCGGGAGTCGTCGAATAGTCGGAGAGCCAACCTGAAACAGGATCGACCGTGTACGAACCTCCATTCAACCGAGTCTGGCCGACGACCATCGAATCGACATTCGTTTCGAATCTTCCTTCATAGGCGGCATATACGGTCACCATATCCTTGTTCGGAACCCAGGAATCGCCGAAGCCTTGAGTGAACTTGAGCAGCCATTCGGTCCGCCATACATCGTAGATCAGCGGGTCGCTGGTGATCGGTCTACCGTTGGTCGGGTCCTGCCAGACCTTGCGCTGGCTGTAGCCGAAGCCACCGAGCATCTGGATTTCCGTGCGATTGCCGGGAATCAGCGTCAGGCCGTTATAGCCGGCTCCCATCGCGGTATAGGAAGGCACGAATCCGATCAGGATTTCGGGATGCTGGTCCAGATCTCCGAAGATATATCGCCAATCACCGCCGAAGACAGCGGTGGAGACAAGAACGAGAACGAGCAATAATACGGTCAGTCTTTTTTTCATGGGTCCCCTCTTCCGGAAGCAATCATCATCCGCTACGTATATACGCAAACCAAGATGATGATATCATGCGCATGACATATCGGGCAAGACAATACATCGGACTGGTTCGAACCGAAAAGTGAAAAAAACATGAGCAGGGATACGAGTGACGTGACGGGGATTCTTGTGGTAAGGTATCAGACGAAACAAGGAGGCCTCCATGCTCGTCGACATCATGGAACTGAAAAGGATCGATCCGATCAGGTGGCATTTCCTCCCGGATTCGAACAGCGGGAGTATCCCGAAAGAGGCATATCGGCTCACCGACGATGTCGTTTGCATCATGCACAAACAGCCCACGACCGTCTCCAAGGACGACATGATCAGCATCGAATGGGCAGCGAGCGTCTTCCGCAAAGACACGTCCCCTCATAAGAATAAGCGCCAGACGGCGCCTCGTGCCATGGATGGGTACTCCTTGGTGTTGTCCGTCTCGATAGAACGGGACGATCTGCGTTCACTTGCGGAAACGGCGGGAACGAAGCTGCGTGAACTGCAGGAGGAATATGGTACCCGCGGGTATTTCGGCCCGCTCAGGGGGAAGATCTACACTGCGGACGAATACGAGGACCTCGGTCCGTGCGAGGAGTACCGGACGATCGACGAGGCCCGTCAGTTCCTGCTCGACACGGTGTGCGATACGCTGGACATCGTCCAGGAGCCGATACGGACGGAAGTGTCGATCTGAACGGGCGTCGCCTATTTCGAATACCTCGTCGGCCCATCGTACTGTCTGATGAACGCATCCGATACTGTCAGGGGAGAAAGCTCTTTTGCGGGAGAATAGCAGATTCGTGATGCGGAAGACACAATACTCTTGTCATTGCGGTTTCATTATGATATCATTTTGATATCATTAAAATGAAAAACCGGAACGGTTTCGGAGGGTGCCATGTCACTGAACCATATCGAAGAAAAGATCCTGCATCCCAAGAGCGGATTTCTCGGCATCGTTGTTCAAACCCTGCTGCTACTCGTATCGATAGCGTTGATCATCGTAGCAAGCGTATTCCAGAACGGAGCGATCGCAATCACGGCGGGAGTCGTCGGAACGATCCTGCTGTGTCTGTTCTGCATCTTGTTCGCAGGCTTCAAGGTCGTTGGACCGAACGAAGCGGTCGTCCTGACGCTGTTCGGAAAGTATCATGGAACGATCAAGGACGCAGGATTCTATTTCCTCAACCCGTTCGTCGTCTCCTGTAGGCCCAAGTCAAAAGGCGGCGGCGTAGCCGACGAAGCGGAAAACGCATCGAAGAAAACCACCGCCCAGACCGCGACTAGAAAAATATCGACGAAAGTCGAAACTCTCAACAACCAGATGCAGAAAGTCAACGACAAGCTGGGCAATCCGATCATGATCGGTTCGGTGGTCATCTGGCGGGTCGTCAACCCCACCAAGGCGGTCCTGAGCATCGACAACTATTTCGAGTTCCTTTCGATCCAATGCGACTCGACGATTCGCAACACCGCACGGCTCTATCCCTACGACCTGATCGATGACGACCCGTCCAACGACGATGAGACGACGCTTCGCGGCAGCAGCCAGCAGATAGCCCTCAAGATGCAGGAAGAACTCCAGACGAAGGTCGAGGATGCCGGTCTGGAAATTCTGGAAGTGAGGATCACCAACCTCTCCTATGCACCGGAAATCGCCGCGGCCATGCTTCAGAGGCAGCAGGCGGTGGCGATCATCGCCGCACGGCAGAAGATTGTCGAAGGGGCTGTGAGTATGGTAGAAATGGCGTTGGACAAACTCAGCGAGAAACAGATCGTGAACCTCGACGAGGAACGGAAGGCGGCCATGGTGAGCAACCTGCTTGTGATCCTCTGCGGAAACCGTGACGCACAGCCGATCGTCAACAGCGGATCGATCTACTAATACAAGAGGGTTGCATTTTGGCTGAAACCGCGGAAAACAAGGAAAAAGCGAAGAAACAGGTTCCCCTGCGACTTTCGGCCACGCTCTACGATGAGATAGCGGCATGGGCCGAGGACGACTTTCGCTCCATCAACGGGCAGATCGAGTTCCTGCTCACCGAATGTGTCCGCAAGCGCAAGAAAGACAATTCCATCGAATAGACAAAACGGAGCCATCTTCATCCAGTTTTTTGGTGGAAAGAGAGGCTCCGTTTTCTTATCGGAGAATATCTGTTTTTCAAGAAAAGGACTTATTATATTCCGAATTAGGAATGTAATTACCAATAAGACTTCCAATCTTTCGAAAGCCGAACCAGTGCTTCAAAATAAAAGTAATCGCCCCAGGGGTTGCATTCGTCCACGCCTCGATCCGCACATGTATTGTACGGACTGTGCCGGGCATACGTGCCATGCAGGAGCTGACCATTGGAAAGCGACGGAGCCGTTACGGCGCAATGAGTCCACAAAGCGTTGCACAGTCGCGCCGCATAATCGCGGTACAGCAGGGAGATCCCGGAATCATCGATAAGCCGAGCCATCTCCAGTAGGCCGCAGGCTACAATCGCGCAAGCGGAGGAATCCCGCGGCTCAGGACTTGGGTCGGAGAAATCGAAATCCCAATACGGCACGCAGTCCTGCGGAAGGTGGTTCAAGAAAAACCGTGTCGTTCTCGTGAACACGTCAAGAGATCTGGCATCGCCCAGATAGCGATACGCAAGCGCGGCACCGGAGATCCCCCACGCCTGCCCACGCGCCCAAGCCGAACCATCTCGATATCCTTGGGCGGTGACCCCGCGAAGCGGTTCACCTGTATCAGGATCGAAGAAATACGTGTGGTAGGTAGAATCGTCCGGCCGTAGGACAAGTCCCAAGGCGGTTCGCAGATGTCGCGTAGCGATCGCTGCGTATCGGGCATCCCCTGTTTCATCGGTCGCCCAATACAGGAGCGGCAGATTCAGCAGGCAGTCGATGATCAGCCGGTAGTTGTCATGCGCGCCCAGCGTTCCCCACGCCTGGAGGAACTGTCCGCGGTCTTGGAATCGCCCAACGAGATTATCGGCGGCAAGCAATGCGGCCTTCCGCGCGACAGGATCGCCGGTGAGCTTGTATGCCGCCACGCAGGACGGGCTGTATAGGAAACCCATATCATGATGGTCGACATCGATCTTCCTCTCGATTCGGTCGAGGAAACTCAGTACTTGCCAGCCGGCCGCCTCCCGGAACGCAGGTTTGCCGGACAACTCATAGGCGAGCCAGAGTTCCCCGGTCCAGAACCCGGTCGTCCATTCCACGTTGTCTGACGGAGGATCGTACCAGTTGCCGACACTATGTGAATATTTGAACGCATGGGCGAATTTGGGAAGGCAACTAGCGGTCTGTCGAACCGCCGCATCGAGAGCGGAGGACAATGCCTCGCCGGACAGCGGGGGATACGCTGCGAGAGCGAGCTCCGAAAGAGGGGGCAGCATGTTCATCGGGGGACCTCCAAGAGAAATCCATCGCGCTGCGACGATAGATAGGAACGCAAGATGTCGTCCCATTCGCGACACAGCGGATCGGAAGGAGTCAATTCCATGCCATGCAGTTGAAACGGATCTGTTTCATGGTTATTCGCTGAATCGAGTGGGTAACCCTACATGATGGTAGCCTTGGGAAGAGCAAGCTCGCCACAGACAAAGTAGGTCATCGCCATGATCTCCTGGGTCGGGCCGGCACGCACCGCAAGGGCGAAAGTCCTGTCGATGCGCAACGAAACCTTCATTGTAGCGGCACATAGCTATGGAGCCGGGTTCGCGCATCTGGC